>Ga0326511_10000918_pt1 | contig 25215 bp, 24 predicted proteins | sample 0_2496_0518_D_FD_203701 | JGI IMG/M metagenome (GOLD analysis project Ga0326511, IMG submission 203701) | Bovine rumen microbial communities from UC Davis, California, United States - 0_2496_0518 | ecosystem: Host-associated > Mammals > Digestive system > Stomach > Rumen | place: USA...
GGAATGGCAAGAAATCCTTATGATGATAATAACTTTTACACCAACAAAAACGGATTTATCGAATATAAACACGATGGCAAAAATATTTCAACAGTAGGCATTGATGTTAGCTATGCTCAAGGTGATATTGATTGGGCTAAGGTGAAGAAAGCCGGTGTTGACTTTGCTATGATTCGTTGTGGTGGCAGAGGTTACGGCACTAAGGGTATCTTATATACTGATGAAAAGTTTAAGCAGAATATTGAAGGTGCTACAAGTGCAGGTATCAAGGTTGGTGTGTATTTCTACAGTCAAGCAATTACTGCAAAAGAGGCTAAGGAAGAAGCAGACTACACACTAAAGCTGATTAAGGACTACAACATTCAGTACCCTGTGGCATATGACTGGGAACATTACGAAAATGAAGAAGCCAGAACTGATGAACTGGACAGAGAAACATTGACAAATTGTGCAAAGGCATATTGCAGTGAAATAGAAAAGTTAGGTTACACACCTGTTATCTATGCAAACAGAAGTTTACTGTACTACGAATATGACCTTGCAAAAATTAACAATTATGAAGTATGGCTTGCATCATATGAAGATTTGCCTGATTACTACTATGAATTTGGTATGTGGCAATATTCTACTGATGGCACAATAAACGGCATTGAGGGTACAGTTGACCTTAATGTTTGTATGTATAAATATTGATTGGAGATTATTATGGAGAGAATTACATCTTTTTCTGTTGACCACAACAAACTTGAACCGGGAGTATATATTTCAAGAATTGACGGTGATATTACAACATATGACCTAAGATTTATTAAGCCAAACACTCCACCATTTCTTGACATTAATGCAATGCACACTATTGAACATTTATTCGCAACATATGCAAGAAACGGTAAACTAAAGGACAATGTAATCTACTTTGGACCTATGGGTTGTTGTACAGGTTTTTACCTACTAATGAGAGATACAAGTAACGAAGATGCACTTGCTTACATTAAAGAAGTAATGAAAGATTGTATGAATCATCAGGGTAAAATCCCCGGTACAGACAAAATTGAATGTGGCAACTACCTTGCACATGATGCTGAAAAAGCACATAATTCCCTAGTAGAATATTACAATGTAATAAAGGACTTAACCACAGAGAACTTATACTATTAACATAACTTGACAAGTTTTATGGTGCAATCTAAACAAAAATAATACTCAACTCCTTATGTTGTATTGATATAGTTACAAACATCTATCAAAGTTATTGCAAAATTGTAACAGTTTGTTATAATTAATACTGTTGTTTGTTACAAAATCGTTACAAATGAGGAGTTTTTTATTTGAGTACTAAGTTTATTAGCGTAAACGGATATGAAAAAATTGAGCGAATAAAAGGAAGTAAAAAAGTTCGTAAGCAACTTGCAGTAAAAACAAGTGAAAAGAAAACAAAGAGAATGGACAACATTTTATCTATGCTTTACTACATAGTAGTTGTACCGGCAACATTCTTTTCAGGAATAGTAAAATTCATTACACCTTCTAAGAAAAGCAAAAGAAAGAGTTTTTCAAGAAAGAAATTTATGTATAACAAGGTAGCCCCTACTTTAGCAATTATTTTACTTGTATTAACAGTTGGCTACTGGACAAACTGGATTGACTTCGGTCTAAATGTTCAACTTGACGGACAAACAGTTGCTTCAGTTTCAGACTCAGGTGTAATCCAACATGCAAAAGAAATTACAAATGATAAATTAAATAAAGACACAGATGCTTCTTTCACACCTGTATATCAAATCGGTGTTGTAAATCAGAATGAAACTTCCAGCAATGCACAGACAGTTTCAAATGCAATGGTAGAAACAGATACAAGTGTTACAGATGATGTAGCAGGTCTTTATGTAAATGATGAACTAATCGGTGTTTGTTCTTCAGCAACAGACTTACAGAATAAGCTTGATGAAATCATTAACAAAGCTAAGAAAAAATATAAAGATAACACAGAAATCAGCTTCTACAACGAAGTTAAAGTTGAAAGTGGTATTTTCAACAGCAACTCAGTTGAGGACACAGAGTCATTAATCAAGAAAGCTGAAAAGAAAGAACTACTACAGGTTCTAGTTAAAGCTGACCAAGTAGTAACAGAAAATCTACCATATTCAACAAAAGTTAAATATGACAAAAGCAAAGATTCTTCTTACAAAAAGGTAATCAAAAAAGGTGTTACCGGTAAGCAAGAAACAACATACAAGGTTTCTTTCCTAGACGGTGTACAGATTGATGCAGCAATTATGAATGTAAAAACTGTAAAGAAATCAAGTGACCAGGTTATTGTAAAGGGTAACGGAAAGAAAAAAGCAAATGTAAGCAACAAGGGCTTTATGTGGCCTGCTCCATCAATACATTCAATCTCATCAAGCTACGGCTACAGAGAAGGTGGAGAGTTCCACACAGGTCTTGATATTGCTGACGGTAACTGCTACGGTGCAACAGTAGTAGCATCAAAGTCAGGTACAGTAGAATGGGCAGGTTATGACGATAGTGGTTACGGTAACTATGTTATTATCAATCATGGTGACGGTTACAAAACACTATACGGTCACTGTTCTTCAGTAAGTGTTAGCCAAGGTCAAAAGGTAACACAGGGACAGACAATTGCAGCTATCGGTTCAACAGGTCAGTCAACAGGTAATCACCTACACTTTGAAGTTAGAACAGGTGATGAACGCTCTGACAGACAGAACCCACTAAACTATGTTTCATATTGATAACAAGTAAAAAACTCTATATATCTAAAAAAGTCACTCCGGTAAAACGGGGTGACTTTTTTATTTGTGTTATTGCACAAAAGCAATTAACCATTTTCATAACATCCTACAAAATTGCATCTTTGTTCAAAATTTATTAATAATTATACACAATTTATCCACAATCAGTGTTATAATTGTTTCAATTATGCGAAAGGGAATATTTAATATGAAGAAAAACATTTTTTCAAAAGCAATGACGATGGTACTTCTCATATGCATATTGTTCTCGTTAGTTGCTTGTTCCGATGATGGAGAATATATTACTCAAGGAACAAACCTTGTTGAAGAACAAACAAAGAACAATAATGTTGTAACCATCTACACCTATGTTGACCCTGACAATAAAGATTTACATTATGACCAAGACACTAAATTCTACTATCCCCTACTTGATATGGTACATATGTACAACAACTATTGCAGTCTTAACAATATGGGTGACTATGCAGTAAGTGTTGTAAAGTTCTCCTCAAGAGACAGAATGATACAACAAATGTCAACAGAAATAATGGCAGGCAGTGGTCCTGATATTATTATTCTTGATAATGAACTGCCAATCTCAAAGCTGATAAATCAAGGTGCTTTTGCCGATATGAACACACTTTTAAAGAATGATAAAAGTGAAAGAAAAATCAACCTTGATGATTATGACAAAACACTTATGGATACAGGTGTTTTTAAGGGCAAAAGATATATGATGCCTATGCTGATTGAACCTGATATTTATATTTCAAATTCAGCTTTATTTAATGACTATGACCTTGCTACCAACACAAGGCTAACCTATAGCAACATTAACGAAAAGCTAAAGAAGTTTGCTAACAATAGCAACAACCTTAGCTTAACAGATAGCTATTCAAGTTCAAAAGAAATTATCTTGCAGTACATTAATGACAACATTAACAAAGAGGACTACACAACTAATTTTGAAAGTAAGAAATTCAAAAGTACTATTCAGTCCCTTAAAAAATTAGTAAAGAAATCTATTACAGATACTAAAACCACCAAAGACCTAAGCAAAAGTGAGTGTTTACTTTCTAAGGGTACTACTGATGAAGAAACAGGTATCTACACACCATATAACTTTAGCTTATCTCATATGTCAAGTTTAAGTACAGATACATTTTCTTATGACAAAATATCTGATGAACAGTTACAAAAATACGCTGAAGAATATTATTCAACCTATGGTTATGACCATGGCAAAAGTCAGAAAGAAAATGAAAAGCTATTTTACGATTTTGTATATGGAAAAGAAGAATCTTCCTTTACCGATATGGTAAGCAATTCAATCCAAACAACCTTTATCAGTGGCATTACAGAAAAAGAAAATCAGTCAAGAGCTACTATCAGTTGTGGATTTATGATAAACAACAACAGTAACAAAAAAGAAAAAGCCTTTGAATTTATCAAATACTCTTTAGGTGAAAGAATGCAAAGATTCATTACCTTTGATTCAAACTATGGTGATACATACAATGTTACAGTTAACAAAGATGCACTAAATAATTCTATAAGTAGTTTTGTTTATGGTGGTGCTGACTTTGATGAAATGAAAGAACAACAAAGTTTTATGGATAAGTATGCATCCTACATTAACAGTATCAACACCTATGAAATCAGAGACGGTTACTACAATGACAAGGTAATCGGTTCATTGGTTGATGATTATTTGCAAGACAAAATCTCTATTGACAACTTTATTGCAAACCTAAACAGTAAAACAAAAATCTATTTATATGAATAAGGTGTACTATGAAATTTGAGAAAAAACAAACTGTATGGGCATATTTATTTCTGTTGCCATCATTAATAGGTATTACGGTTTTTTATGCAGTTCCATACTTAATGTGTATATACAACAGCTTAATGTCCGGTGGGCATTTTGTAGGACTTGATAACTACATAGCGATTTTCAAGAACAAAGCATTTCTCTATGCACTAAAGAACACTATGATTTTTACAGTTGTAGCAATTCCACTACTTATGATTATTTCTTTCTTAATTGCTCAATTTTTAAATAGTTTTGAAAAGATAACTTCTTTCTTTAGAAGTGCATATTTAATGCCTATTGTAATTCCGGCAGCATCCCTAATTTATATTTGGCAGATGCTATTTAACGATTATGGTGTAATCAACAATATTCTAAATTCACTTGGTTTTGATACAGTTCATTTCTTTAGCAGTGGATTTTCTATGGTAATGATTATCCTGATTTACATATGGAAAAACTGTGGTTTCTGTGTAATCCTCTTTACTGCAGGACTTGCTAACCTACCAAAGTCAGTTCACGAAAGTGCTTACCTTGAAGGTGCAAGTAGCTTTAAAACAACAGTAAAAATTACTTTACCACTTATCACTCCAACAACATTCTTTGTATTCTTAATGGCAGTTATCAATTCATTTAGAATGTTCAGAGAGTCATTCTCACTATTCGGTACATATCCAAATGAGAATGTTTACTTCCTACAGAACTTTATAAACAACAACTACAACAACTTTAACTACTCTCAGCTATCTTCATCAGCCATTGTAATGTCAATTATTTTCATTGGTATTATGTTAGCATTCTTTATGTATGAGAGAAAGTCAGATTATTTGGAATGAGGATAAAATGAAAAAGAAATTTACAGTAAAAAAATCATTAAAATATTTGTTGCTAATTGTGCTGACACTTATTTTCTTAATGCCGGTTGTGTTTATGGTTATAAGTTCATTTATGTCCAGTAAAGAAGTTTCCTCTATGCTTGACTTTACAACCGGTCAGTATGCATCCTTTAAACTGATACCGGAACATTTTTCACTTGAACAATTCTACAAGGTGTTCTTTAGAAACGGTGACTACTTAAAGGAATTTTGGAACTCAGTACTAATTACAGTACCTACAGTTATAGGTCAGTTAATTGTATCTTCCCTAGCTGCTTTTGCTTTCGGTAAGCTGAAATTCCCAGGTAGAGATAAGCTATTCTTTGTATATATGATATTCCTTATCTTGCCTATTCAAGTAACACTTGTACCTAGCTACTTTATGTATCAGAAGTTAGATTTACTTAACAATGTTATGAGCATTATTCTTCCGGGTACATTCTCAGCCTTTGGTATTTGCTTACTACGACAAAGTGTAAGGTACATTTCCGACTCATCAATTGAAGCTGCAAGAGTTGACGGTGCATCATACCTTAGAATATTCTTCCAGATTATTCTACCTCAGATAAGAGGTGGTTTAGTATCCCTTGCACTACTGACATTTGTAGATACATGGGGTGTTGTTGAACAACCGTTGATTTACTTTACAGACAAAGCAAAGTACCCACTATCAGTTTCACTTTCTGTTGATACTGCCGATGTAAATATTATTTTTGCTTGTGGTGTAATGTTTATGATACCGGCTTTAATCATCTATTTCTTAGGTGAAAAAGATGTTAGAAGTTCATTTTCGAGGATATAACTATGGAAAAGAAAAATATGCGTACAAAATTTCAAAAAGGTATTGTGGCTTTTGCAATAATTTTCTTTTTGGTAATCGGTGGGTTAACTTATTTGTCAACTAAGATAGATGCCTTACTTTACCCTACTGTTACAGTTGCAACAACCAATACAGGATATATAGTTGACAATGAAGAAGATATGGCCTACTATGACCCAAGAGGTGGTAACACATTAATACCCACTTCTTCAGTACATAACGGTGAAGTTTATTATGTTATCAAAAACACAGATGGCAACTATATTGTAGCTAAAAAGCAAATTGACATACTTAACCAAAACGGTTTATATACTGAAATAGCAAAAGAAGAAAAAGGCTTTTTGGCAATTGTAGACAGTGACAAAGACCTAAAAGTAGGAGAACAAGTTTTAGTAAAGGCAGATGTATTATGATAAAGAAAAGAATTATACCTTTCATAGTTGTTGCTTTACTGTTACTTACTTCTATCTCAACATTTACATATGTAATCAACAACTATAAAAGTCAAAACAAAAACACAGTTATCAGTATCCAAAATGTTGCCTCTCAAGGCAAAAGCAAAGCTACCATAAAGGATTATGAAAAACTGGTAAAACAATATGAGGACTTTAAGGACACTTCATTTTGTAGTGAACTTAGTACAACTACTGTAAATAACACAAAAATTACACCTGTACTGATAAATCACAACTACCTAAAGTACAATAACATTTCTTATACCGATGAGGGTATTACAAATGTTATGGAAAAAGGAAAAAGCAAAACTGCTGTAGTTAGCAAAACCTTCGGTAAAAAAATTGCTGAGGGCAAGTCACCGATAGGTAAAACCTTTATAATGAATGATGAAAGATACCGTATCACAGGTGTTTATGATGACAAAAAAGGTACTATTAATGACTTCTTCAAAGATAACAAAGAGAGAGTTTACATTAACTACACCAGCACAGATAACTATGAAAAAGAAAAGTTAACTGCAGTAAGTTGTGTTGATGGCAGTAACTCAAGAAGCCAATTTTACTTCTTAGGTTTTGATAATTTCCAAAAGGTTAACTTTGATGAAAAAAATTTAGCCGTAAATGATTTTACTGCAATTATTTCATTTATCTTAACTGTTATCACATCAGTTTATTTAATCAGATTATGGCTTAACAACCTAGGTTCAACTTATAGATTTATTAAAGAAAAACACAGTGAAAATTATTTAGGTAAATTCATAATAAACAACCTACCATCACTAATACTTAGATTAATAATTTTCTTAATTTTACCTTTAGCTATTTTTGTACTGTGCTACATAGCTTTAAAAGATTTCCACCTTGTATATAACTATATTGATAAGGAAAATCTATTTAGCATTTCACATATGTTAAATACATTGTCCTCTACTATACAGACAGAAACTTCAACATTAATGGGTGGCAATCCATACTTCTTAAATCTATATAACGGTACATTGGTTTTAGGTGTGATTTTCTTACCGATTATCCTACTACTGTTCTTCTTTACCTACTACCTGTTTAATCAAGTAGGAAAAGAAAGTAAAGGTGCTATGTACCTTATCACTACATCATTTATTGTAATCACAATTATTTCTTTAATTGTAGCTTTCGTAAGTGACAGTAGCTTTACATTCTTACAGATAATCTTCTTTATTACTGCATTATTTATTGCAAAATGTTTGAAAGATTATTTCATTAGAAAAGACTAAAATTTATCCCACAACTAAGTAAAAATAGTTGTGGGATTTTTTTATTTAAACATATATGATGCTGTATCAACCATTTCTTCCATTGCGTGAATAGCCTTGTTCATTTTCTTTTTCATAGGCTTTTTGATTTTGGTATTATCCATCATCTTTTCACCAATCATACCTACTGCAATACCGGACATTAAACCAACACAAATACCTTTCATCATTCCACCGTTATTCATTTAATCACCTCCTAAAAGTATTTTTACCTAAAGACAAAATTATATAAAAGTGAATGAAAACCAATTTAGGAATGTTGTACTATTTTTCAATTTAGTATATAATTAAGAATAGAGGTGATTATTTTGGCAACACTGAATATTGTACTGGTTGAACCGGAAATTCCACAAAATACAGGCAACATTGCTCGTACTTGTGCTGCAACAGGTGCAAGGCTACATCTTGTTAGGCCACTTGGCTTTCAGATTACAGACAAAACAGTAAAGAGAGCAGGTCTTGATTATTGGGATTTACTGGATATAACTTACTACGATAGTCTTGATGATTTTTTAGAGAAAACTAAAGGTGCAAAGTACTTTATGTACACCACTAAAGCACTGTATAAACATACAGAAGTAGAGTATCCCGACAACTGTTACTTGCTTTTTGGCAAGGAAACAAGAGGACTGCCTGAACATTTACTAATGGAACACAAAGAAAGTTGTGTTCGTATTCCTATGGTTAAAGATGCAAGAAGTCTGAACCTTAGCAACTCAGTTGCTATTGCTGCCTATGAAGTGCTGAGACAATGGGACTATCCGGCACTTCTCACCCATGGTCAGCTACACAGACATCATTGGGAATAATAAATATAATTTTCTTTTATTTTACATAAACTTAAGCATAATTTTATTATCCCAAAAATAACGAAAAAATATCTAAAAATTTCTGAAAAAAGTAGGGATAAAATCATTATATCTATTGAAACCATTACAAAATTGTTATATAATTAACTATATCTGGGAACAGATTTTAATAAGTAATTTATTTGAAAGGATGTTTAAATATGGGTTTAAACAAAGTTACAGTTGATGATGTAAATTACGCTGGCAAAAAAGTTCTTTGCCGTTGTGACTTTAACGTACCTCTAAAGGATGGCGTTATCACAAACGACAACAGAATTACAGCTGCTTTACCAACAATCAAAAAGATTATGAATGACGGTGGCAAGGTTATCCTTTGCTCTCACCTTGGTAAGCCAAAGAACGGTCCTGAAGAAAAGTTCTCTCTAGCACCTGTTGCTGTTAGACTTTCTGAACTACTAGGCAAGGAAGTTGTATTTGCTGCTGATGACGAAGTTGTTGGCGAAAATGCAAAGAACGCTGTTGCAAATATGAAGGACGGCGATGTTGTTCTACTACAGAACACAAGATTTAGAAAAGAAGAAACAAAGAATGAAGAACCATTCTCAACAGAACTAGCTTCACTAGCTGATTGTTTCGTTATGGATGCTTTCGGTTCAGCTCACAGAGCTCACTGCTCAACTGCCGGTGTTACAAAGCACATTAAAGATACTGCTGTTGGTTACCTAATGCAGAAGGAAATCGACTACCTAGGTAACGCAGTTGAAAACCCAGTAAGACCTTTCGTTGCTATCCTTGGTGGTGCAAAGGTTGCTGATAAGCTAAATGTTATCTCTAACCTACTAGAAAAGTGTGACACACTTATCATCGGTGGTGGTATGGCTTACACATTCCTAAAGGCTAAGGGTTATGAAGTTGGTCTTTCTCTTGTTGACGATAGCAAGATTGACTACTGTAAGGAAATGATGGAAAAGGCTGAAAAGCTAGGCAAGAAACTTCTTCTTCCTGTTGATACAACAATCGGTGACGGTTTCCCTGACCCAATTGATGCTCCAATCGAAGTTAAGGTTGTTCCTGCTACAGAAATTCCTGCTGATAAGGAAGGTCTTGACATCGGTACAGAAACTCAGAAGCTATTTGCTGATGCTGTTAAGTCTGCTAAGACAGTTGTATGGAACGGTCCTATGGGCGTATTTGAAAACCCAACTCTTGCAAAGGGTACAATCGCAGTTGCTAAGGCTCTTGCAGAAACAGACGCTACAACAATCATCGGTGGTGGCGACTCAGCTGCTGCTGTAATTCAGCTAGGTTTTGCTGACAAGATGAGCCACATCTCAACAGGTGGTGGTGCTTCTCTAGAATATCTAGAAGGCAAGGTTCTACCTGGTATTGATGTAATCGCTGACAAATAATTTTAGATTATAAAGGGGCAGACAACAGTCTGCCCTTACATAAATATTTTTAATATTTTATTTTGAAAGGAATTATTCATAATGGATAAGAGTAAAAGAAAGGCAATTATTGCCGGTAACTGGAAAATGAACAAAACTCCATCAGAAGCTAAGGCTCTACTAACAGAACTTGCTCCTATGGTTAAAGATGCTGACTGTGAAGTTATCGCTTGTGTACCATTCGTTGACCTAACAGTTGCACTAGAAGCTACAGAAGGCACAAACATTCAGATCGGTGCAGAAAACTGTCACTGGGAAGAAAGTGGTGCTTTCACAGGCGAAATCTCAGCTCAGATGTTAGCTGAAATGGGTGTTCCTTATGTTGTTCTAGGTCATAGCGAAAGAAGACAGTACTTTGGCGAAACAGATGAAACTGTTAACAAGAGAACAAAGGCTGCTCTAGCTCATGGTCTAAAGCCAATCGTATGTGTTGGTGAACTTCTATGGGAAAGAGAATGTGACATTACTGAAGAAGTTATTGCAAGACAGATTAAGCTTGACCTATTCGGTGTTTCTGCTGAAGATGTTAAGAAGACTGTTATCGCTTACGAACCGGTATGGGCTATCGGTACAGGCAAGACTGCTACTGCTGATCAGGCTGAAGAAGTTTGTGCTTTCATTCGTGCAACACTTGCTAAGCTATATGGTCAGGAAGTTGCTGACGCAGTTACAATTCAGTACGGTGGTTCTATGAACGCAGGTAACTGTGAAGAACTACTTTCAAAGACTGATGTTGACGGTGGTCTAATCGGTGGTGCTTCTCTAGTTGCTGAAAAGTTCCAGCCAATCGTTGCTGCTGCATCTAAGTAATTTTGATTTAAATATAAGGAATTGATTATAATGAAAAAACCATTAATCCTAATGATTTTAGACGGTTTCGGTATTTCTCTTGACGCAGGTAACGCTATTGTTTCTGCTAAGACTCCAAACCTAGGCAAAATCTTTGGTGAAAACCCTATTACAAAAATCGGTGCATCAGGTATGGATGTTGGTCTTCCTGATGGTCAGATGGGTAACTCAGAAGTTGGTCATACAAACATTGGTGCCGGTAGAGTTGTATATCAGGAACTAACAAGAATCACTAAGTCTATTGAAGACGATGATTTCTTCCAGAATGAAGCTCTAACTAAGGCTATTGAAAATGCTAAGAACAATGATTCTTCACTACACCTAATGGGTCTGCTATCTAACGGTGGTGTTCACTCACACAACACTCACCTATACGGCCTACTTGAACTAGCTAAGAAGGCAGGTCTTAAGAAGGTTTATGTTCACGCATTCCTAGACGGTAGAGATGTTCCTCCATCATCTGCTAAGGACTTTGTTGTTGAATGTGAAGAAGAAATGGCTAAGATTGGCGTAGGTAAAATTGCTACTGTTATGGGTAGATACTACGCTATGGATAGAGATAACCGTTGGGATAGAGTTGAAAAGGCTTATTCTGCAATGGTATATGGTGAAGGCGAAAAGGCTGATACTGCTCCTAACGCAGTACAGGCTTCTTACGACAAGGACACTACTGATGAATTCGTACTACCTACAGTTATTGAAGGTGGCGATACAATCAAGGCTAATGACTCTGTTGTATTCTTTAACTTCAGACCTGACAGAGCAAGAGAAATCACAAGAACACTTGTTGATGAAAACTTTGACGGTTTTGAAAGAAAGAACGGTTTCTTCCCACTAACATTCGTATGTATGACTCAGTATGATGCAACAATGCCTAATGTAGAAGTTGCATTTAAGCCTCAGTCACTTGTAAACACACTAGGCGAATATGTAGCTAACAACGGTATGACTCAGCTAAGAATTGCTGAAACAGAAAAGTACGCTCATGTAACATTCTTCTTTAACGGTGGTGTTGAAAAGCAGTACGAAAATGAAGACAGAATTCTTGTTAAGTCACCAAAGGTTGCAACTTATGACCTACAGCCTGAAATGTCTGCATATGAAGTATGTGACAAGTGCTGTGACGCTATCAAGAGTGGCAAGTATGATATGATTATCCTTAACTTTGCTAACTGTGATATGGTTGGTCATACAGGTATCTTCCCTGCTGCTTGTAGTGCAGTAGAAGCAGTTGATACTTGTGCAGGTAAAGTTGTTGACGCAATTAAGGAAATGGATGGTGTGGCTCTTATTACTGCTGACCATGGTAATGCTGATAAGATGTATGAAGAAGATGGTTCTCCATTTACTGCTCATACAACAAACCCTGTTCCATTCTGTGTTGTTAATTATCCTTGTACTCTTCGTGAAGGTGGCAAGCTAGCTGACATTGCTCCAACAATGTTAAAGATTCTTGGTCTACCTCAGCCTGAAGAAATGACAGGTACATCAATTATTGAATAATTAACCCATATTTTCAATACTTCTACACCCACCGATTTTGGTGGGTGTTTTTTTATCTATTATCACCAAAAACTAAATATAAATTTAGTCAATAGCAACATTGCAATAATCCTTTTAAACATTTATAATTGAGAATAAGGAGGTGAAAGATTTGAAAAAGTTTATTTCATCAATACTAACAGTTATCATCCTTTCAACTATGTTTATTGTTGGTTTCCCTGCAAGTGCAAAGGCTACTACACTTAACGGTAAAGCAGTAAGCAAAGGACAGATTGTAACTGTTACATACAGAATTAAAGCACCAAAATTAATGGAAGATATTCAAGCTCATGTTGACTACACCGGTGGACTAAAGTTAATGAGTGTTTCATACAGTTCAGAAATGAAGAAAGGTTCTTTCGTAGAAAACCACAACCTTACAAGACAAATTCGTTTTAATGCAGTTTGTATTATGAAACCTATGGACTTCAAGAAAACAACTAACCTTATTTCTATGAAGTTTAAGATTACAGGCAATGGTTCTATGAAAATTTCTCTTAACCTAATTTGTCTTGATGCTACTGATGGCACTAACTATGGTAGAACCGGTGCTAACAGTCAGTACAATAAGTTAAATATTTCTACTGTAACTAAGAGATTAGCTTCTTCTGTTAAGCTAAACAGAAATACACTAGCACTAAAGAGAAACAAGACTTATAAATTTAAGGCTACTGTTTCCCCATCTACAACTGATAACAAAAGTGTTAAGTGGTATGTTTCTAACAGAAAGGTTCTAAAAATTTCTAACGGCAAGGTTAAAGCTGTTAGAAAGGGTACAAGCTATGTATATTGCAAAACTACCGATGGTAGTAACAAAACTGCAAAATGCAAAGTTGTTGTAAGATAATTTCATATTAAGTTTTAAAGGCACTTCAAATGAAGTGCCTTTTCTTATACCTATTTACTTTTCCACATATAGCAATAAAAATGTTAATAACCGAAAAGTAAAAGCCTCTATCACAGATAGAGGCTTAGAAACTGTTATATTATAAAAATTTAATCAACGCACTTGCACCCACAAGTAACACATTAATAAGGAATAGAATACCGGCAGTAACTATATGATACTTAATCTTAGCTACAATCACACCAACAAATTCTCTAAGGAATGCATTGGGCCAGAAGTACCATTTTGTTTTACTGCCAACACCAATGGCATTTAATCCGGCAGTAGTTGCATACATACCACTACGGAAAAGATGGTATCTTGTGGTGGAGAAAGCCACCTTAGCGTTAGGATTTTTCTCATCAATTAGCTTTTTAGAGAACTGCATATTCTCCAAAGTTGTGGTTGATTTATTTTCAACCATAATATCATTTTCGTCAACACCTTGCTGAAGTAGGTAATTTTTCATTGCATCACCCTCAGCAATAATTTCATCATTTCCTTGACCACCAGATGGCACAAAGACACAATTCTTCTTTGTTAATTCTTTCTGTTTCTTTACAAAGCTAATAGCACTGTCAACTCTACCCTTTAGTAAAGGTAACAGTGAACCGTCTTTTCTGAGGCCACAACCAAGTATAATAATATAGTCCCTATCGTAATGTGGCTTTCTAAAGGATGCCATAAGTGAACAAATACAAGAACCTAAGAAAACACAGTCAAAGTAAACCACCATATAGCTTATGAAACCACCAAGTAAAGTTGTTGCATATAGCATTTTTTCTGATGAATAGTTGTTATAAACAATATCAGTTAACCTACTGAGAAAAGCAGCTACAATAAACACAATACCAAGGATTACACCTAAAATATTCTTAACACTTTTGCCTTCACGAAATATTAGAACCACATTGCTAACAGAAATAAGCAAGAACAATATACTTAATAATGGTACAAGTGAGAACATAACATATTGACCGGATGACATTATATTAGAAATAAAGTTCATCAAACCAAAGTTACTGCTTGTATTAAAGTAAATTCCACATTGCACACCGAAAATTAACATCAATAAAATCAGAAAAATTATCAATCCTATATAAACCATATTTTTATAGCTATACCAATTTTCCTTAAATGATGCTTTAGTAGACTGAATAACTATTGCAAATACAATCAGCAAATAAATAAAGGCTGAAATTATTATGGCAAAGTAACCATTAAAATCAAAATGACTTTTATTTATCACTGTACCAAATCCGGTTGTATGTTCTTCAAACATTTCTGTCATAGGGGTTTTATCGCCCTTATTAATCAAGTCATAATTAACGGTAACCATTGTTGTACCTTTATTAACCGACTTAAATAAAATTTCTTTATCTCGGATTTTGTCTACTTTTAATACATTTTCATCATCAATATTGACTTGTACATTTTGAATCTTGCCACTGTCATTAGCCCATAAACTATATGTATAAGTGTCACCTACTGCTAAAATGTAGGAAAAACACCCACCAATCAATACTAACGCTGAAAGTACCAGTAGAAGTATCTTTTTCTTCAGCATATAAACCTCTCCTCACCTATTCTATCTACATTATACATTTCATAATAAATAAACACAAGGAAAATAATTGTACTTGGGTAAATAAATCGGAAAGATATTTTCTATTTTGATTTTGTCTGTTTAGTTAAATTTATTAAATTAGTTTTTTCAATTTTATCTGTGCGTTACAAAAAATTAGTTTTTCAAGTTTGGGTTTGTGGGGATGTTTATGTAGTGTGGGTTAATTAGATAGTAATCGATTAATTCATCTTATTTATAGCTTTTCACTCCTTCAGTCATTCTTTAAAAGATGAATTGCTTTGCAATTCACGAATGACAGCTTCCTCGTCTGAGAAAGCCAAACACAATATGTACAAATTTATAAGTTTGTACATAATTAAGAATTTGTACAGACCTTGTTGCCTCCCTCGCTGAGGGAGGTGGCTTTGCGTATGCAAAGACGGAAGGAGTGGTTGATATTTTAAACTTGTTTAAAATATCATCATAGCAGAATTTTTCCTTTATTTCTAACTATTAAATGTAACAAGAATTATGAGTTACAGGTGTAGGGGACATCATTGATGTCCCGTAACATTTTTTCTATTTATCAGTATTTTGTCCTATTTAAAAATCTTGAAATTATAGTTTGTAAATAGGGCAATAATCCCATAGGTATCACACTTTTTAACGGGCGAACACTGTTCGCCCCTACGACTGTAAGCCATAATATGATATAAAAATCGGTATTATTTATGCTACAAAATATTGTTGTATTATGAATTATACAACCACATAATTTACAGTTTATACAAGGACATAGTTTGCACTTTTTAGTATTTAAACATCCCCACAAGCCCCAATTTATCATTCTCACCTTTACCAACAGACAAAATTGAAAAACCCAAATTTATAAAATTGCTCAGTATAAAAATGACCACTTACAATTGTAAGTGGTCATAATTTTATTAAGTTAAATACTGATTAAAAATACAAATCGGTAATCAAAACTAAAATTACTTTTCAAAAACAGCACCCTGAGATGCAGAAGTAACTAGCTTTGAATATCTCTTTAGGTAACCTGAAAGTTCCTTTTCAGGCATCTTAAAGTTCTTCTTTCTTTCAGCAAGAACATCATCAGCAACATTTAGAGTTAAAGTTCTGTTTGTAATATCAACTGTGATTGAGTCGCCTTCTTCAACAAGACCGATAAGTCCACCGGCAGCAGCCTCAGGACAAATATGACCGATTGATGCACCTCTTGTAGCACCTGAGAAACGACCGTCAGTAATAAGAGCAACTTCTTTATCAAGACCTGCACCGGCAATAGCTGATGTAGGAGAAAGCATTTCTCTCATACCCGGACCACCCTTAGGACCTTCGTAACGGATAACAACAACATCACCGGCAACAATCTTACCGGCTAGGATAGCGTCATTTGCTTCTTCTTCACTGTTGAATACTCTTGCAGGACCTGTGTGTTGCATCATTTCAGGAGCAACTGCACCCTGTTTAACAACTGCACCTTCAGGAGCAAGGTTGCCCTTAAGGATAGCAATACCACCGTCTTGACGAAGTGGATTATCTACTGTGTGGATAATTTCACCGTCAGCATCCTTAGCATTTGCAATTCTGTCACCAACAGTACCCATAACAGTTAGGCAATCTGTGTTGATGATACCCTTCTTAGAAAGTTCCTTCATAACTGCTGGGATACCACCCTTTTCGTTAAGGTCAGTAATGAAGATTTTACCGGCTGGGTTTAACTTACAAATCTGAGGAGTTTTCTTAGAAATCTCATCAATTACTTCAATGTTTACAGGAATATCAGCCTCATAAGCAATAGCTAGTAGGTGAAGAACTGTATTTGAAGAACAACCAAGAGCCATTTCACAAGTTAGAGCATTTTCAAAACTCTTCTTTGTGATAATATCCTTTGGTCTAATATCATTTTCTAGTAGGTACATAACTCTTTCACCGGCAGTCTTAGCAAGTCTTCTACGACCGGCATATACAGCTGGGATTGTACCGTTAAATGGAAGACCCATACCGATAGCTTCTGTTAGGCAGTTCATTGAGTTGGCTGTGTACATACCTGAACAAGAACCACAAGTTGGACAACAACTGTCCTCATATTCGGCAAGTTCTTTTTCTGTAATCTTACCACTTGCACAAGCACCAACATACTCAAACATTTCTGATAGACCGTATCTAACACCGTCTTTTTCACCCGGTAGCATTGGACCACCACTAACGAAAACTGATGGTAGATTCATTCTACAAGCAGCAATAAGCATACCCGGAACAATCTTGTCACAGTTAGGGATAAATACAACTGCATCAAGTGGATGAGCAGTTAGCATAATTTCAATTGAGTCAGCAATGATTTCTCTTGAGCATAGAGAATACTTCATACCCTTATGGTTCATTGCAATACCGTCACAAACACCGATTGTGTTAAATTCAAATGGAACACCACCGGCATTACGAATGCCAGCCTTTACTTCTTCAGCAATATCATCTAAGTGCTTATGACCCGGAATATAGTCACTCTTAGCTGAAACAACTGCAACGAAAGGCTTTTTCATTTCACTTTCTGTAATACCCATAGCCTTTAAAAGAGAACGGTGAGGTGCTCTTGTAGGGCCTTTCTTAATTAAATCTGAACGCATAATATACCTTCTTTATATAAAAATTTATCTTTATGTACATCTAAAGTTTTGTATGAATATTTTGCTTCTACAGTCAAAAATCATACTCTATCTAACAATAGGTACTATACATATGTATTCTATCATATTATAAATATAATTTCAATTATCTTCTTTTTCCAAAATGAGATTTTTATTAAAATATAAGCTGATAAATATCCACATTAAGGTCACGATTAAATTTTACACCGGCTTTTTTGATTTTGCCACAAAACTGAAATCCGTACTTCTTATGCAAATGGATACTTTCCTTATTTTCATCTGTAATAAGAGAAACTATAGTATATATGTCATTACATTCTTTTGCAAAGTTAATGGCAAATTCCATTAATTCTGTGGCAATATGCTGATGTCTATAATCTTTATTAACATAAACAGAAAGTTCTACTGTTGTATCATAAGCATCTCTATGGCTGAATTTTGAAAGTGTAACATAAGCAACTGCTTTGTTATCTTTTTCATAAACATAAAAAATTCTTTTGCCACTATGCTCATCAAACATAGTCCTGAAAAAGTCATCACCTTTTTCTGTAATGTCAAATGTTGCAGTTGAAGTACGAACTGCATCATTATAAATTTCCTTTATGTAAGGTAAATCCTCTACTACTGCTTTTCTAATGTTATTTTCCACTTAAACACACCTTCTGTTATTCAGTCTTAAATTTATCTTTATCAAGTGTTTTTATCACTTTTGCCGGACTACCAACAACTACTGCACAGTCAGGTACATCATGAGTTACAACAGAACAAGCACCTACTATTGCATTTTTGCCAACTCTGATACCCGGCATAATTGTTGCACCTGCACCAATCCATGCACCTTCTTCAATTACAACAGGCTTACAAGTTAGAATTTGTCTGTCATAAAAATCGTGATTGTTAGAAAGCAATTGACAATTAGATGCAATCTGAACATTATCCTTAATAGTAATTCCACCTCTGGACATAAAAAGGCAATTGCTATTTACAAAAACATTGTTGCCGATTTTCACTTCATCAAAACAAGTACCTTGTATAGGTGCAGAAACAAAGCTACCTTCACCTATATTACCAAATATTTTCTGTAGCAAGTCACTGTATTCTTCACTCATAGGCATAGTGTGGTTAAGTTGAAAAACCAGCTTGTTGGTTTCTTGCATTTTCTTAATATCTTCTGCTGTATGATTTCTCATATCAACTCTTTCTTCTTTACAATCCATAATTCTCTCCTATTAATTTTTATGTGCTATTACTCTTAATCTTCTATAATCGGCAACCCATTCTTTACCATTCCATAACTTTTCTTTTGCTATGGATGAAGTTCTTTCAAGAACTTTTTTCTGAACTTCTGTTGGCATTTCTGCTAACTCATCGGCATAAAACTGTTTCATCCAATTTGATAAACCTTGTTCTTTATCTTTCAAAACAGTAGGTCTGTCAAAGTCATAAATATTATCAATTACAAAACCATTTTCACTTAAAACATTTCCAAATTCCTCTACAGTAGGGAAATTGAATTTTAGCTTGTACTGACAGTTAAATTCTTTTGATGCTTGTTGAAAGGATTTTTCTACTGTGGCAACATTACCACTTCCACCAAATTCACACACCAACAATCCTTTACTTCTTAAGACTTTATAAATATTTTCAGCCAATTTATTATGGTCACTTATCCAATGAAAAACTGCATTAGAAAACACAACATCAAATTCATTTTCAAAAGGCAAATCAAGTGCATCACACACCATAAAATCAATATTAGGATAATGACATTTTGCTTTATTTATCATATTTTCTGAACTGTCAACACCTACAACCTTGTTGCATAGTTCAGCTAATTGATATGTAAGAGTGCCTGTACCACAACCTAAATCAAGTATAGATTGACTTTTATTTTTGGGTACAAACTCTAAAAGCCCCTTGCCGTATTCAGCTACAAAATCGTGTTTGTTGTCATATAATGATGAATTCCATTCCATTATAAACCACCTTATTTTTGATTTTCATTTACTACTCATTATCATCTGAAAAAAATTGTAAACCTTAATCAAAAATGATATAATCTTGTAGTAATTATATTTTACAATATGTTTTTTATAATATCAACAAGAGGTTTACTGTTTATGAAACGAAAGTTTTTACAAATCAATATATAACTAAACCCTTTGAGATTTTCATTTTCTCAAAGGGTTTTATAATTATTTTTTCTTTACTTTTTCAATTACTATTTCAACTGCAAATGCAACTAACATACAGATACCACATAATAAACCCATATATATTCCCTTAGACTCACCAACATATTTTGAACCAACTTTGGTTAAGTCATATATTGGAATACCAAGTACATTTACATTAAAAGTTTCAACACCTAAACCATATGCTTTGGTGTAACCAATGTATATAAAAACACTCATAAGTAACATAGCAAAAGCAAAACCAATGGCAACTGCTATAATTCTCTTTACACTTTTCTTCATTATTTTCTCCTTTATAAAGTTGCATTAACTTTGGTTACATTATAAATCAAAATGTTTATTTATACAAGGAACTATCGGTTTCATTAGGTTTGCAACCAATAGTTGCATAATTATTTTTGAATTTCGGCAATTAAGATATTTTAATTTTTCAAAGGTTCTCATAATTTAAAGATAAAATTCAGTTCTTCTTAGTTGAGTATAAGGTTTAGAATTTCTTATTTTCTTTGGCTCATTCATATCTATATCAACATATAGAATTTGCTCTTTATCGTCAGCAACAGAAACAACATTACCACTTGCATCAACTACAACAGACTCACCGGAAAAGTTCATTTCTCCCTCAGTACCAACACGATTGCACATAGCTATACAGACACTATTGTGAAAGGCTTGTACCCTAAGTTCCCACTTAAACATTTCTAATGGTTCTTCCTTAGTATTTACAGTAGGAATCAAGATTAAATCAGCACCTTGCAAAGTTTCTGTACGGATACTTTCGGGATAGTGTCTGTCAAAGCATACAACAATTCCTATATTTCCAAATTCAGTTTCAAAAACTTTGAAACCATCATTTGAGGGTGTGTAATAATCTTGTTCAAAAAATTTATCAGCTTGTGCTATATGCACCATCTTCTGAACACCTTTGATTTTGCCTTTATTATCAATAAAGATACTTGCATCATAGGTTTTGTTATCCTCTAGCAAATACAAATTAGGCACTGCCATAATGTTATTTTCTCTACAAGTATCAGTAAATTTTCTCACAATTTCCGAGTCAATCTTCACTGCATAATTACTAACATTCTGCCCTTTGTATTGTGGAAAAAATTCTGTCAACTGTACTTCCGGAAACAGCACTAAATCTGCACCGTTATTTTTTGCCTTAACTATTGAATCAAGACTTTTTTCTAAATTTAATTCAACACTTCCTAAGTTGCTCATTTGCACTAAAGCTAATTTCATAACTATCTTCCTAAATTACAATTTCATATACAGTAGTGGATATGGGTTGCCTTCTTCATCAAGCTCAGTTCTTTTATAAGTCTTAAAACCTAAATGTTCATAAAACCCTACTGCTTGTGGGTTTTGCTGATTTACGGTAACTTCATTTACATTATAATTTTCTACACCGAACTTCACAAGGCTTTTGCCTATGCCTTTTCCTCTACACAATGGAGAAATAAAAAGCATTTCAATTTTTCTACTTTCAACACCTATAAAACCTACAATTTCACCGATGTCATCCTCTGCAACTATTAAATGCTTAACACCACTGATAGCCATAGGTACATACCCTTTAATCTTCTTGATTTCTTCATCAGTTAGGAAAGTGTGAGTTGCTTTAACAGACTGTTCCCATATATTTAAAAGTGTAGATTTTAAGTCTTCTGATTTATCTTTTACTTCATATATTTTCATTTTTAATTCCAATCAAATTATTTAGATATATTATAAATAATAATACCTTACAAGTCAATTTATAAAGAAACCATTATCAATATTATTACGGTAATCAGGAATATTAATAATTATTCTTTTGTGCTAAGCTCAGTACTCTCTCAAAATTTTGCTTTAATGAAAAGATTATAGTTGACATTAAGATAAACTGTAAGTATAATGGTTACAGGTGATGATATGAGAATAAATACAAAATTTCCAGTTGCAGTTCATATGATGACACTGATTTCTTATATTCAGAAGATGGATAAGACAGCAACTTCTGAGATACTAGCCAAAAGTGTAGGAACAAATCCGGTTGTAATTCGTCAGATTATGTCTTTGTTACGGAAGTCAGGTCTGATTGAAACCAGAAACGGAGCTTCAGGAATCTATCTTGTAAAAAAAGAAGAAGATACTACACTACTTGATATTTATAAAGCAGTTCGGGACAACGAAAACGCAACTTTATTTGATTTTCATGCAAACCCTAACCCAGCTTGTTTTGTTGGTGGCAATATTAAAGAAGCAATGGAAAAACCATTATATGAAGCACAAATTGCAATGGAACAGTCACTTGCCCAATATTCCTTAAAGGATATAATTGAATATATTGACAAAAAGACGCATTGATAAAGGTGCGTTTTTTTATAGATTAACCTGTAATTAAAATAGTTACAGCTAAACAAAGGAGGACATTAAAATGTCAGATAAAATGGAAGTATATTATTTCAGCCCAACAGGTGGAACAAAAAAGGTAACTCAAATTTTTGTGGATGCAATAGAGAAAGAAGCAAAGTGGTATGATTTAGGAAAGAAAGATACGATACCTGAAGAAGCAACATCAGAATTAACTGTTGTTACTGCACCTGTATTTGGTGGCAGAATTCCCTCTGTTGTAAGGGAAAAAATCAAAAAGTTAAAAGGTACAGGAAAAAAGGCAATTACAATTGTGGTTTATGGAAACCGAGCTTATGAAGATGCACTGCTTGAGATGAACGATATTTTAACAGAAAATGGATTTACAGTAATTGCATCAGGTGCATTTGTGGCACAACACTCTATGGCCCCGGAAGTTGGTGCAGGAAGACCTGATCAGGAAGATGCAAAGGATATTCGTAAATTTGCAAAAGCTATCCTAAATAAGAAAAATACAGATGGTGTGCAAGTTTCGGGAAATCGTCCTTATAAACCGGAAATGAATATGCCTTTTACCCCTATTTCACTTCCTACTTGTAAAAAATGTGGAGTGTGTGCAAAGTTATGCCCAACAGATGCAATTACAATTACTGATAACAGAGTAACAACAGATAAAGAAAAATGTATTTTGTGTATGGCATGTACCTGTGCTTGTCCTGAACATGCAAGAATTTTACCACCACCGGTACAGGAAAAGATGGAAAAGATGCTTGGTGCATTGAAAAATATCAGAAACAAAAATGAAACATTTCTATAATAAAAAGGAGAATACTTATGCCAATTGGAATTATTGTAAACTGCCTTGGAGTTATTGTTGGTGGAATTGTAGGCTCTCTGATTGGACCCCGTTTAACAGGCTCTTTCAAAGATAATCTTAACCTTGTTCTTAGTGCCTGTGCCATGACTATGGGTATCAGCTCTATTTTCCTAATGAAAAATATGCCTGTAGTTATTCTTTCCATTATTTTAGGAACAGTAATCGGTCTAACTATCCATCTTGGAAAACTTACGCAGAAAATGGGAATGGGAATGGAAAAAATTATTTCTAAGATTATCCCCTGTAAGCACAACAAGGATGAAGAATACTCTAATGTGTTAGTGACTGCTATCGTATTATTTTGTGCCAGTGGCACTGGCATCTATGGTAGTATTACAGCCGGAATGACAGGTGATCATAGCATTCTTTTGGCAAAAACTGTCTTAGATTTTGCTACTGCCTTAATATTCGCCTGTGTCCTTGAAATGGTAACTTGCGTAATTGCCGTTCCACAGTTCATCTTATTTATGATACTTTTCTTACTTGCCGGAGCAATTTATCCACTTTGTTCAGAAACTATGATTTGTGATTTCAAAGCCTGTGGTGGTGTACTACTTATAGCAACAGGCTTTAGAATGATGAAAGTAAAGAATTTTCCAATAGCAGATATGATACCATCAATGGCACTTGTAATGCCATTTAGCTATCTTTGGGTAACATATGTACTGCCTTTCGTTTCTTAAAGATAACTTACAATTTTTATTTTAAAAATATAGCAAAACCCTTTGAAAAAATAAAAATTTTCAAAGGGTTTTTATTATTTACTCTATTCTGTCATTTTCTTAATATCATTATAGGAATAAGTTTTCTCTGTTTTGTGGGTACTATCGGTAATGGTTTGAACAAATTCTTTGTTGCCCTCAGCATATAACTGTCCTGAATAAGAAACTCTCTCATATGCACCCTTTGGTAATGGGCTATCCTTAGGAGTTTTAACTACACACAATATCAAATCTTCTGACTTTTTAATCGTTTTTTCACCGTCAATTGTTTCTTTAAGAAAAGTCGTTTTAATTTTCTTTGCACTTAAATCTTTAAAACGAAATGCGTCATTGTGCCCTTTAATATGCTCACTAAGTGGAATATATCCACCCAAAGTAAATACTGATATGACATCACCTTTTTTCAAATCACCTTTAAATGTATCTGTTATCAGGACATCGGATTTTGTCCAAGCAACACCTTCATAGCTTGTATAAGACACATTTTGAACTGTTACACGAATTACATCATCTGATACTGATATTAGTTCATTTAGGTCATCCTGATAAATTTCATCAGTTTTTGAAACAGTTTCTAACACATTACTGTCAGAATTTGGAACGCTATATTTCCTTTCCAAATTCACAGATAAGTCCCTTATCATTCCAACATTTGCATTTTTTGAACTACTTGAAGTAATTGTATTACTTGAATTGTTTGCACCACTTGAAGAACTTGTGTTATTTGAAGAATCTTTACAACCGGTTATAGTAACACAAGTTATTATCAACACAAGGAATAATAATAATGCTTTTTTCATAATTAAATTCCTCCTCGTATAATAAAGTAGTAGTATTTATAGACCCTCTCCAAGGTCTGTGTGCTATAATGATAGAGATACTGTGGATTGTTTACAATCTCCTACCACTTGATGGTTTAATAAAGGCTACAACCACAGTCTCTTTGTATATTTGTTAATTAGTTAGATACCGCATGACGGTTTATTTAGAACGAGGTTACAATCGCAAGGAGTACCAGTGGTCTAAACAGTATCAAAAATACACTCACAAGGAGTTTTCATTATGATTTATATTGGAATTGATGTTGCTAAAGATAAACACGACTGTTTTATTACCAATTCAGATGGTGAAGTCTTATTTAAATCTTTTACTATCTCTAACAATCGTGAAGGCTTTGAAACCTTATTTCAAAAAGTACAATCCATTTCAGATGATTTAACAAAAGTAAAAGTAGGACTTGAAGCTACCGGACACTATAGTTACAATCTTCTGGGATTTCTTCTTG
>Ga0326511_10000919_pt1 | contig 25187 bp, 37 predicted proteins | sample 0_2496_0518_D_FD_203701 | JGI IMG/M metagenome (GOLD analysis project Ga0326511, IMG submission 203701) | Bovine rumen microbial communities from UC Davis, California, United States - 0_2496_0518 | ecosystem: Host-associated > Mammals > Digestive system > Stomach > Rumen | place: USA...
AGTCGATTCCAGACCTACCATGAACGGAGGACCTGCTTATTACTATTTCTTCAAAGCCTATCACGATCAGAGAACTTAAGATATGGTAGAAGACGCAACCCACTTTGTTATGGGTATTGTGAAAATAAGAATACATTAGAAAAGAAATATTAGAAGCTTATGGCCTGGTTAGAATGCACTGAGGAAAAATATCCAGATGATGAGGTCTATGATAGAGTTGTAGTATCTTATATTCTTTGTGGTGAGAGATATTATGATTTCTTCAGAACTTGTCCCTACGGCTGGGATACTTTATGTAAAATAGAAGGAGCTTGTTTTAAGATATTAGAGGAACCTGAAGATGAAAACAATATACACAGTGAATGCTAGATTTATGAATGGTACGGTGACTATGATGACCGATACTAGTTCATTCCTAAATGAAGACTTAGCTAAGAAGGTTGGAGAAAAGATTAAAGAGAAAAATCCACAGCACACAATTATAGTTGAAATTATCGAAACTAGGTTGTATGAAAATGAATCTGAAATACCTATTTTAAACAATGAAGAAGCCTAAGTTATTAAAAGAAGCCGAAGAAATGTTAGGAATCGAATTTTCTGATATCTCTTGGGTTGGTCATACTCTGGTGGCCAAGGATATTAAAATTACGAAAAGAAAGAAAATCCTGACCTCCGTAAAAATTAAAGATGGAAATAGAACAATAAAAATTGAAAGTCTGAAAAATGAAAGAATATAAGAAATATAAAGAATCAGATAAAGGTACATTTTCTTACTGGTTCGCACATTGGAGGGCTTATAATAGTTATGCTATAGAACATGGAGTATGGAGACCTAAATATCTCCTTCATGATGCTGAGAAACCTTGGCTAAAACTGATTATGAATTATGAGAAGGTGAAAAAATTCCATGAATCCCATAACAGACATCATCTAGGATATAAAGGAACTAAGCCTTTTGACTATGATGCTATGATTTTAGATTGGGAAGTGTCTAGGTTTACAAAAGAAGATGCCCCTATGAATTCTATACAAACTATGGATAAAATGTATGAAAGAGGCAAGGTAACTTGTATGCAGCTTGAACACCTTTCCCGATCTGTCCGTTATATCCTTGAAAATTTTACTGTCTGTATTAAATTGAGAGAAGATAACTGGAAAAAATATATAGAAAAGATTCCGGTCGTCAAAGAAAAGGAAAACTTGGAGGAGAATAAGGATCTTTTTCTGGACAAGTATATGTTCCTGGAGTTTGAAGATGGAGCAAGAGTCAGAACAGGATGGAGTGATAAGGTACAGGGGACTGAGTTGAAATATGATGAAGTCTTCTCGGCATTCTTCAAATAAATAAAAAAAAAATAAAAGGGATTAGTCTAAAAAAAAACACAGGCTATCTCTTTTTATTTCCTTATAAACGATAGAATGGTTTATATATACAAAGACGAGAAAGGTAGATTTATAGTATCAGAAAACCCAATCCCTGATCTTCCAATTTCACTTATCTTTTCTTGGAATTCTTTACCACCCGAAAATATAAGACCGTGGAAAATTCTTGGTATTTCGGCAGATCTTTATAAACCCAGTCTACTTAATTATCTGGAAAAGTGGAAAGAATCAGAAACAGCACCCCCTAAGGAAACCCTGAACTATGTATATCGGAAAGAAGTTGACTTAATACTAGGGGAGTATAAAGAAATCCTAAATCTCCTAGTAGAGCTTAACTTAATATCACAATGGCCGGAATTAAAATACAAAAGATTTATAGTTTTCGAGTGTGATATAAGAAATTATCTAGAGGATATACTTGGGAGTTATACACTTGGCTTAGTTGATAAATATCAGAATTTAGGGAATGAAAAGAAAAAACTACTTCAGAAATTTTCAAAGATTCAGGGTAGGGAAAATAAATTAGATTTCCTTAAGAATCAAGACATAGACCTAGATATATTTACATTTCTTCCTCCCTGGTTTAAATCTTCTTATCAAGTCTTCGGACAACAAGATAGAATAGTAAGAAATTCAGGGATCGAAGAAACTGAATACCACGGACAAAATAGAATAGATGGTTATATAGGTGAGTCTTTGATACGTGAAAACATATACGAAGTTTTTTATAATGGAGAGATCTTAAGTGCAAAGGAGATTAAGTCTAGATTGACGGCTTTATATCAACACTTAGGGCTACAAAGAATAGCAAGAGTAGGGGATCTTGATAACTATTTTGAAGTTATGAGGACCTATTCAAGATTATACAGACTAGATAGAAAGAAAATTATCTAGTCTTTCTTTTTGCTCTTAAAATCGGCGGGAACTCTAATATATGAAATGAAAGATAGATTTAAAACGGAATTAGAGGATGGAGATTTTATAGGATACATAGAAAATGGTGGAGATAAGGTTTGTATAGCTTATGTTTCTATACTCCCTGGTGAAAAGATTTGTAGGTTCTCTAGATGTTATTCTGAATTTTGGTTAGTTCCTGGAGAAGAACCTATTCAATGTCCTGGTGATGTTAGAAACCTTTGGACGACTAGAAAAACATATACTTTGGAAGAACTAAATATAAACCCTTGGACCATAGTAGCTCTAAAAACTATAAACCCGCTTAAACTTGAATATGGAAAAATCTGGTAAAAAGTTAAGTTATTGTGGCCTGACCTATGAAGAACTAGAAGACATGCCACTTCAGGAAAGAGAGAAGTATCAGATTCATATTTATCAAATTGCCTTAGTTGGAAAGAAGAGGTGGCATTTTGAAGATGTATGGTTAGATGCTCCCCCAAGAAGACCAGAGAAACATTGGAACTTTGATAAACTAGGGAGATCATTTACACTAGGGCAAGTTATGATTTGGTTTAGCTCAGACGGTAAATATGGATTAACTGAACATGCTGCCTTCATAACCTCTTTCTTCGTGGATACTGGTACTTATTATGCTTATCCTATTAAAAATGAAAAATATGTAGCTAGCTGGGAGAAAACCTTAGCTAATATAGGAGATGCTGTTATAGTTGACACGAGGTTAGAGGTAGATAGATTAAGACAGGAACATGGGGCTTTAATACTAGGGACACTTTATAATCCTTGGTACTCACATAATCCAGACCACTTTCCACCTCCTCATATTTAATCCTTATATTTGAAATGAAAACTAAAGAACATAAACCTGGGGACATTTTTGTCTCAAGTATTTTAGGTGCAGAAATAGAAACTGTCGAATGGAAAATCACCTCAAAGAAGAAAGATAATGAGAGGTGCCTAGTTTGTGCTCTCTATGAAACCTGTAAGATAAAAGAGGATATAGAAGAGCGTAGAAAGGATGTTGGTTCTTGTAGTAGAGGAAGTAGAAGTGAAGGTGTAGTATATTTCAAATTTACGGAAGAATCCAAGAACATAGCAAAAGAAAAGAGAGTAAAGCAAAGAAAAGCAGGTGATAAATTCTTCTCTAGGATTCTCGGCGGTATATTAGAAGTAAAGGACGATATAAAAGGTGGCCGTTGTGATTTCTGTGCTTATCACGATGTTTGTGCGGGATTAAATAAATTGAGAAACTTAGAGAGCGGTAATTGTTCTAGGGGATTTAGAGGAGATGATAAACCTATATACTTTAGGAAGATCGAAAATAAGTATGAGGTTGGTGAAGAAGTATATGAACTTTTAAAAGAGTTTGAAAATGATGGAAACCTGAGTCCTGAAGAAATAAAAGGATATCAACAGGCTCTTCTCGATGCAGTATACTTAGAGAAAAATGGGAACTAATTTTTATGTGAGAATAAAAAGAAAAGACCAAGAAGAACCAGAGAAAGTACATATCGGAAAAAGAAGCTACGGATGGAAATTCTTGTTCGCTTGTAATCCAAAATACTATGAACCAACTAGGAAATCTATAAATCGATTTTTAAAACTACATAAAAACGAATTCTATGATGAGTATGGGGATTTACAAGATATAGATGAATTTTGGAGAAATACGGTTGATGGATCTTCGGGAGGTATTGATTCAAAAGAGTACTATAGACCGATAATAGAAAGAGGAGAAAAAGTATATGATTGGGAATGGGAGTGGCCAATGAAGGAGTTTTATTCTGATGATTTACGATTTACACCCGATCCAGACTTTTCTTAAGATCCCTATAAATGAAAAATTGTCCTATAGCTCGTGATTTTAATTCACCTAGGACAACTTTAAATAGTAGAGGAAACAAAAAATCCTTTACTTTTTTATTTGCGCCTGAAGAAAAAAAAATAAATTGTGAAGCCTTATTTCAGCTCCACGACACAAAATCCTCTTATTTTTGTTTAGTTTCCCTAATATTTTTCATCTACTAAGGAATTATTCTAGGTTACCAATTTCGGCTCCTAGTTTTATTTTTAATAAGGATATTGTGTATTATAGTTGATAGGTGCTTGTCCTTGTGGTATGGATTCTATGATAAACGGATTAATCCTTCTCCATCCACTTCCACAAACTGGCTGCTGAAAATACCCATAACCTCCATATCCAGGAAAGTTATAGTTATTATTTCCATTACCCGTAAAAGCACTAACACCCTCGGCTACGGCAACAAGACCCTGAGCGAGATTAAACAGTTTCCCGCATGTATTCTGGGCTGCACGTAAGCCAGTGACTATAGTTCCTTCGGTGTTTTTATCATTCACCGTTCCATCTAAACTCGGGTTGCCTCCTTCTACAATTTCTTTCTTCTTTGTAGCACCAGAAACACCCATAAATACGGCCAGTCCTGCTCCTACGGCAACGACTACTTTAAGACCGATTTCAAAAAAATTACCCCAATTCATTCCTTTGGTCTAATGTATTCTTCATAAGGTTGTAATTTTAATTTTGATATTTTTGATTTTTTAATTTTAGGTATTTTCTTTTATAAGGTTTTCAAGGGTCATAATAGAAAATTAGATCCGTATTCTTTTGCAATCAATTCAAGAGCGTTATAACTTATTTCTTTTACTGACTCTCCAAAATAACCCCTCTCAAATATCCTCACAAACTCTTCCCACTCAAACCACTCTAAGATATGTAAAGGAATCAGTTTTGTTTCTAGTCCCCTCATTTTAGTCTGTTTATTATACAATGTTGCATAGGCTTTTCCATTCTCGAAATAGAAGAATCCATATGTCACACTATAACTTGTAATATAATCCCAGCTAAAATTGCACTCGCCATTATAAAAGAGCATTTTTTTACAATTACCACAGATCAGACTTTTATATTTACTTAAGTTTCTCCTGGTTATCTCAAAATACTCCATATCTCCGACAGTCCCTTCTATATCCGATCCGAGCGTATCCAGTATCTCAAGTGTCAAGAGAGGGTCATCGGGAAATTTTATTTTTACTATTGCCCTAGAAAATATATCTCGATTTAACAATAAATTTAACAATAACCCACCTCCTCTTTTAAAAGATGTAAAGTCAATTTCATCTTATTAGTGCAGGTCTCTAATAGTCTCTCATTATTGTCTAAGAAACCTGAATGAAATAGGCGGATAAAATCACTGTCCTTCATTCTATCTATATAGTCTGGGGTTATATTAGAGACTGGAATTTTCATTGCCCCCAATTTTCCAAGTCTAAATTCACCCCAAGCTATTCCATTTTCAAACCAAAACTTATCCCCGGTTACTAGTACTTCCTTTAGGTCTGAGTCTATCTGATTAATGTTTCGTCTATTTATTCTATTTTCAGCCTCCCATTCACTTCTATAGTAATATTTGGCCAGGGAGAATAATATTTTTAGATTATGTTTCTTACTAGCTTCTCTTTTTCCAATTTCTAAGACTTCTCTACCACCTTTTAGAGTTATAATATTAGAGAAGTCATTGAAGAGACCTAGTAATATTTTGTCAATTCTGGTTTTTGGGAGGATTATATAAAGATAAGACCAGTTACGATGGATTAATATTTCCTTTTCGAAAGTCATAAAAGTCGGTTCTTATTTTAATCATTATTCTCTCAAGTTCTCGGATATCTGGGGCTTCGGGGAGAGTGGACCTGGAAAAAGAGTCTAGCATGTCCTTCTTAATACTCTCCACATAGGCTAATATTTCATCATAAGTCTGTTCGTGGTTTTTGATAGATAGTAAGAAATCTCTATCTATGCCACGACGATTTAAAATTACACCTTTTCCTTCAGCCATTTCTTTTGCCATTGTTAAAATCCTCACACACTCACACATATTCTTAGCGTTAAATCCATATTCCTCGCTAAGTTTATAACGCTCAGGATTTCTATTCTTAACCCAATCCCAATATCTCTTATACTTCTGGCAATGATCTGTATAAGCGTTGACATTGAATTGGAAAGCACACAATGGTTTATCCTCGTCCTCGGGTATACTAGAAAGGCGGAGTTGTGTGGTAGGGTTATTTCTATCTAAGATCCCCCTATATAAAATCATCTCACTAGTACTTCTAAATAACCAAGACAAATAAGACAAACCAGATCCTTTAAACTTCTTCCAGGTCTTATAACTCACATCTTTGTCTGCTTGCCAATCATAGTAGAGTGCATAGAGTTCAATCCCTCTAGGTAATCTTACTAAGCCACAGTGTTCTTGTTTTAACCCATTCTCCTGTAGCCAATGATCAAGGGGAATAGATTTGTGTCCCTCTATCACATTACAGAAGTGAAGTGGGCTTTTTCTTTCCTTCACGTCTTGGGGCTTTGTGTTTATGGCTTTATTTTCACCCTTAGCTTTTCTTATCTGATCCTCCGCATAACCGGCAAATGTAGGAAAACATGCCTTAGTAATCAGAGACTCTCGAATATTGAAAATGGGATCTAGAATAGGATTATAATAAAGTCTAAGCTCCTCTGGTATAAAAAGAACCTCAAGCGTATTGGGATTACTTTTGCTGAGTTTCGTAAAAAATTTCTCAAGTTCATCCCAGTAGTCATCGTTTCTCTCAGATTCGATAGTATGTAAGTAATCAAGTCTCATTCCAAACAACCAAGATTCAGGACAACAGAAGAGTCCGGAAGTATCTGTGTCTGAATTTTCTGTATCAAGACCGTGTAATCTACTTCCCCTTATTCCCTCAAACAGTAAAAATCCTTGTTCTCTAATTTCATCAAATGATTTCATATGCAATTATCTTAGCTTGTATAGTTTGTCCTTCTTGTAGCTGAGGATACCAGTAGTGTGGCATTGTAAATCCAAATATTCCCAATTCAGACTCAGCTTCTTCTTTTGTATTCCCAATGTAAAAATCAAATCCACGTCTAGTCATCCACACATAAAGACAAACTTTGGTGTGAGAAAAGGATGATTCTGATTTAGGCTTTCCTCCTTTTATCACCGTTACTATTCTATATTTATTCCATTTTTTACCTTCATAAAAATTTATATCCTGTCCGCATGCAAATGTCCCTAAGGAGCTTCTATTTTGCCGTATTATTAAAGAACATCCGGGATAAGTAAAATCTCCTGGTTCTCTTACTTCATTTGTTACGGCAATACCATGATGATCTTTATCAAATAGAGAGATGTAGATATCTGGTGGACTATTTGGATCACTTAAGAAACCGAGTAATCCAGTTTTATAAAGCCATGAAAGAGCGACATTAGTAGACTCTTCATACTTATCTGTACTACTGGGCAACTTTTGAAATCCAAATGGAAATTCCTTCTTTATACCATCTTTATACCAGTATCTATAGGTTATATCTCTCTGGTGTTTCTTAAGGAGATAAGTTACGAAGCAGTATTTGAATTTGCCTGGATGAGTACGAAAGAACTCAGTCTCATCACCATCTTTTAATTCTTCGACAGTAGCAATATCATGCTCAAAATCGTAGTTGGTGATTACATATTGGGGATTACGATTACCGGTTCTTTTCTTATCACTAATAATCGGGAATCCTTTACTTATACATCCTAACATGGCACCCTCCTTGTATAATCAAAACAAATTTCAACTAGTTTTCTTTCTCCTACTTTCATACCCGAATTGTTCAGTTCATTATCAAAACAAATAACAGCTTCATCCGGATCACTAATTTTCTTTGGGAGTATCTTAGTTAATGTATTGTCCTTATAAACCCAAGATAAGAGAGATCTAGACGTAGTTTGTTTCTTCTGCGGTCTTGTTCTTATTATACTAGGAACTGCACCGTATTTAAAATCAGGACTTAATCCCTGCAACATTAAGTTAGATTGGATTTCAAAGGTATTCAGGATGGTTTCATTTGTATAATCCGAGTCCTGGATGAGTTTTATCTTATTACCCTCTCTAGATATCCAAATCTCAGGTTTTACTACTTTAGTTGGTGCAAAATTAAAAGCAAAATCAAAATTCCGACTATTCTTAAGTCTATAAATTTTTCCATATGGTTCCCTATCAATTTCTTTCCAGGACTCAGCTATCCCATCAAAGTAGGTAATTAATTCTGGATCATCTACTACGATATCTAACTCTTTCGTCCTCGTCCTAAGCTTAGTAAAAAACCAACTAGGAAAAATAGAGAACTCTGAAACATCTTCTACGGCTTTATCAAAAAATAACCTACCACCAACCATATTTAGGCCAGTATAGTAGGAATTACTTATATAGCCCCTTGATCTACAATACTCAGGGATTGGTATATACGCTGACATTTCTTAACTTTTTATCACCTACCATAACCCAGAGATCCGAGAGACAAGCTGTTATAGTTCCTTCCTTAATCTCTTTATTCTCTAGGTATAAACATCTCATACCAGGACTAATAACACGACCTAAACAATCCGTCGCCTTATTCTCTCTATCTTCCAGGCTGAGGGGTTTAGGTTCAGGAATTTCACGCCATATACTCGTCCACATAGTTGAAGGCGTTGATAGTAATTGAACCTTTATTTTTCCAGCCTCGCCACTCTCAAGAAATGTTCCAAGAGTTAAGCAGAAAGATCCATTAGTTATAGGAAGTAGTATATATCTTTTATTCATTTCCATCATAAAACCATTCTGGGAAATTACAACGTCCGAGAAGGGGTTTATTATCGTCCCAAGAAATAGCATATTTTGATTTACTTAATTCCTGGGATGTCTGAATAATATAATCCCCTTCCTCTTTACTGTTAAATACGGCCAGATACCAAGGAGAGGCATATTCTTTCTTTGCTAAACACACTTCTCCTTTTTGCAGCTTTGAATCCGAGAAGGCGGTTATAGAAGACTTATAAAAATCCTCCCATGATACACCCTCTTTCGGATAAAGCAATTTTTGACCTCGTGTACTTAATCTACCATAAGGATCATGTCTAACTTCTCCCATATCAGTCAGAACCACAATACTAGTAGAATCATAAGATACTAGTTTGACGGGACCGAAAGCGACAGAGTATATAATCTGATCTTTAAGAGGAGTAAATCTAGATATGTCCTGTAAAAATCTGGTTATTGTTCTCTCTTCCATGCTGTTTCTGATTCAATTACAACTTTTTCGAAACAGAACACCAAAATATCGGACTCTCTATCCAAATAACATGATGTGCTCTTAAAATCATAAAGACCAAGGCGTTTTCTAAGATCTTCAATCTCTGTATAATTAGTATCCCCTATAAATATATTCCAGTCCTTATCACTAAGATGTTGTGTTGGTTCTGGATTAATACATACTTCTGTTCCAGTAAATTCAACTTGAACTCGAATTGTATTTACTTTAGTCCAAGTATTTTGTGATTGTACTAAGGTTGATACTAAGACAACAGATAGAGCCGTTAAAATAAACTTTTTCATATTTCTCCTTCTTTAATTTTGTATAAGATCCCTATAGCAGTTTCTTGTGTCTCAGACTCATCCTCCATAATGGATGCTGCTCTTTCTAAGGTTTCAATCCTCTCTTTCATTAGTTTTTTGGAGTAATAGATTTGAACCCCAATCTGTAGAGCAACCAGAAGAATGAGAATTGGTAAGAATGCACTGGATTTTAGAGAGAAGGCCGCAATTAACATAAGAATCCATGTAAAGATCAAATGCGGTCTAGTTTTTGTCTTAAGTTCTTTCTCACATCTAATCTCTAATACATATTTCAATAAATCTATAAATTGATCTGTCGTATCCATTTCATCTATAAGGTCTTGAAATGATTAAAACACACTCAAACCAGGCTGAAGATCTTATACGTGAATGGAAACAACAAATAAAAATAAAGAACCTATGAAGAATGATTTTATACTCAACCTAGAAAACCGTCTTAGGGGCATCGGTACTAGATTGAAAGAACTCCATTTCTCTGCCCCTTCTATCACAATCCATAAACTGATAGATGATTATAGTTCCGATTTTGCCGAGTTTGAAGATGAGATTATGGAAAACTCTCAGGCTCTTTGGGGAACTATAAAGCCAGGTGAACTTGATCCTGTATTACCTGAAGCCACTGACTTTATTACACTCTTGGAAGAAGTTAGGGGAATCTTGGCAGGAATCAAGAAAGAAGCCGGTGAAGATATGATGTGGACTGGTATTATAAATATTGTGGATGAGTTTTGGTCTACCACTAATAAATATATATACCTGCAAAACATCGAGAATAAGGTGGGATAATTTCCTACCTTTATTTTCCTTATAAGAGAGGAGGGGCCACATATTTGGTCTCTCTTAGAATAGAAAAATAAATATAGAAATTTTAATAATATGAAACATTACTTTTTTAAAGGAAAACTAGAAAAAGGTAAATTAAGAATTTTCCCGGTTGATGGTCAAATGAAGGGTACAGTAAAAATAAATCCTACCCTTAAAGTTTCTTGTCCCAAAGATGTTAGAAGTTTGGACGATCTGGAAACTATATATTATAGCCGGGATATTAAAGAGGCACGTGGAGGTAAATTCTATACTGTCACTGGTTTTAGAGTGCTTCCAGAGAATGGTGCAATTCGAGATGAGTGGATTGCTTTTTCTACTCCGACCGAAACCCCAGAAACTAAGGCTGAAGAAGTGAAACCAGAGGAGAAACCTGAGCCTAAGATTTTGAGTCTATATGAACAATTACGAACAGACTCTAAACTCCAGGCTCCTAAATCTGATGTTGACGGTTTCTTTGTTCAGCCTGAAGATTGGGGTATATTGATCCGAAATTTCAAGAAGCACGTAAACACTATGATTCTTGGACCTGCGGGATCGGGAAAAACTACGATCTGTAAAGTTATATGTGATCGTCTAGGGTTGCCACTTCATATTTTTGATATGGGTGCTATGATGGATCCTATTTCATCTCTCCTGGGCGTTCATAGATTGGAACATGGTGGTAGTATTTTCGATTATGCCAAATTCACTCAAGTTATTCAGGAGCCTTGTGTAATTCTCCTTGATGAACTTTCTAGAGCTCCCCAAAGTGCCATGAATATTCTCTTCCCCTGTCTTGATGATAGAAGAAGTCTGAGTATTGAAATGGCTTGCGGAAAAGGAGTTAGAGAGATTAAAATTCATCCAGAGGTTACATTCATTGCTACCGCTAATGTAGGAGCCGAATATTCTGGCACTAATTCTATGGATCGCGCTCTTGTTAATCGATTCTTTACACTTGAGCTCGGTTATATTCCAGCTAAAGAAGAGAGTGCCGTCCTAGCTAAGAGAACTGGAATTGAGAAAACTACATCAGACCTCATCGTAAAAATCGCCACTAATATTAGAAACCTGGCAACTAAACAAGAAGTATCAGCCAGTCCTAGTATTCGTGAGACTTTGATGGTGGCTGAACTAGTTTCTGACGGCTGGGATTTAAGACAGGCTATGCAAATGGTTTATCTCCCGCTATATGAAGGAAGCAAGAGTGAAGGTGAACGTGGAACTATATTTAAAACCCTTAGCAGTTATTAATAATGTCAAAAGATAGTGGTGGAACTTATACGTGGACAGGTTCGGGATTTACAACAAAGTCCCCTACCTGGTCTAGCGGAGGAGCATGGACAGGAGGTAGCTGGTGGAAGAGTAGTGGAGGAAAGAAAGAGAAGAAATATAAATCTTCCCTCGGTTATTCTAGTTCAAGCTACTATGATTACACTAGCTCGTCTTATTATGGAACTTGGGGAACTAGCTATACAAACGCAGAAGATGCCGAAGCTGTAGAAAAATTATTGACTTCAGCTTATAAATCAGTTCGAGAAGCTGTTGTTATTTTAGATTTCCCATTTAAAGTCGATATTTGTTTCTCTGCATTCACTTTCCTGAGCAAAAGTAAAAATGGGAATCGTAAGATCTTTTTATCGTCAAAAATTCTAGATAGTAAAAAGAAAGCTGATGCTGAGAAAATTGATGTACTCTGCGGAGGTGGTATTCATGAAGCGGCACATCTTAAGTATACAGAGCTCAGAGTAATTAAATCTTTTGAATCTTTACTGGTTTCTTCCGGTATTGATAAAAAGAAGGAGCTTAAGTTTATTATGATGCTAGCTAATATTATAGAAGATGAACGAGTTGAGGATAAGTTGCTCAGAGAAAGACCCGGATATGAAGACTTCCTTGTAAAAAAGAAAGAATTTGATTATGAAAATAGTATTTCCTTAGTTTCTTCCTCTGATAAGCTTACTAAATTGTTCGCAGATATAGTGAAATTTATCAGGTTTAGAAACAAATTCCAAGCTGATTCTACAGACCCTGTTTATGCTTATATATTTGATGAGGTCGATAAAGAAATACAGCAGATTTATGGGAATGACTTAGTTAATACCAAATTCTCTTGTCAAGTTGCAGAAAATCTATCAAAATTCATTAAGAAATCTTTACAAGAAAAACATGGATTTGACGAGGATGTCGTTGTTAATATGATGAAGGAATTTGAAAAGAAAGCTTACTTTTATACTCAAGTACTTTCTGGTCTTGACACAGAGGAAAGATACAGTGAAGAACTTAATATTTTCCTTAGCAATCAGGAAACTCACTTAGTCGATAGTCATAGTTTGAAGACTAAGGAAAAGCTTGCCACCGGTAATTTCGAAAGAGATGGGAAAACACTGATCATCAAAGATCTAGAGGGTGATCTTTATACTTATAATAAAATAAAAAAAGATATCTCTCCTCTTGTACCAGCTCTCCGAAAAATCCTGGTATCTCAAGATAAGAACTATGACTTTGTAATTCATGGTTGTAGATCTGGACTTTTAGATACTAATAAATTGGCAGAAGCTTATCAGGGTGTCCCTCAGGTATACACTAGAATGGGACACGTAAGAACAAATAACACAGCCGTTTGTATTCTTATAGATGAGTCTGGTTCTATGTCAGGTGGATTTGCTGGAAGTTGTAGATATAAGATTGCCAGAAGAGCCGGTATCCTATTCAATGAAGCTTTCGGTAATATTCCTGGTGTAGATTTATTCATCTATGGACACTCTGCAGATGAAATAGAGAGTGGTACAACTGAATTAATGATATATAGAGAGCCAGGGATGAAAATTGATCAATATAAGGCTCTTTCTGACGTATCGGCTAGACATGAAAATAGAGATGGAGATGCTATCCTTTCAGCCGCAAAAAGAGTTAGAAAGTTTACGCAATCATCTTGTACCATGTTTGTAATTTCAGATGGATCTCCTTGTGCAATTGATTATTGGGGAGAAGATGCTATACTCGATACTAGAAAAAAAATTATTAAGGTACAGACCACACTAAACATGAACGTAATAGGTATTTGCATTGATTCTGAAGTTCCTGGTGATCAATTGTACGATACTCATGTAGATCTCTTAGATCTGTTTACACTACCTAAAACTCTCGGACAGATGATCAAAAAAACTATCATGGAAAACAGATCCACGGTTACCTCTTAAAACCTTATAAATGTGTATAATCGGCCACAGCCTTAAATTAAAAAATATAATTTGTACTAACAGGATCTATCTATACATTTTATTATAAAAATAATATAAGTAAATATTTTTATAAAAGATTATATAGCTAAATAAGAATAGCTATAAATTAGTTATGGAAATTAAAATGTATATCAAGAAGATTTCGAGTTGGCCCTTCCGATTATACACAAAACTCCCTAGTATCAACTCACTTCTACGCAGTTAGGGAGACAAGGGCACTAAAGATGTCTACCAAGAAGTTGCAAAACCCTGAAAGATGGGTGGAGTATGGGTGGACGTGTAAAAACAAAAACCTGAAACGCAAAAAATTAACAACAAAATGAAAAGATTATATGTCATTTTAGGAGCCTCACTTGTATTATGTGGACTCGGATACATATTATTTGGAAAAAGAAAAGAGTGTGAATGTGAGAACTGCGTAGAAGAAAAATGTGAAGAGAAAGATATAATAAAAAGATCTGTTATTTCTGCTCTTCGTGACTTTAATAACCCTGGAGACTTAGTTGGGAAAGTAGTTAATGAAGTTATGATGAATAGTCGAGAGGATTTTTCTATATTAAACAAAGTCCCGAAGAATATAGAAGAGATTGAAGAGTACATGAAAAAAGAGGGCTTGTATGAAGAATATGAAAAAGCCCTTGAAGAAAAATATAAGAGAAAGGATTAATTTCCTTTCTTCTTTTTCTTATACTTGAATGAAAATAGATAAAACTAAGTTGTTCGGAGTTTTCTTAGTAGACCCGAATCATGTACTAATAATATCTGGACCTGAGTCTCTTGAATTTCTTGTCTCCCTGGATCTAAACGAGGTAACCTATAAAACCCCAATAACTACAAGAAAACAACTGGTGAGAATATGTAAAGCGATAAATGAGAATAGATTAGGGGATTTATTTGATTCTCAGGCCTTTATGTCAATGATTTTAGAAAAATATCCACCCGAAAGCCTTATATATGAATAACGGGGCACCTAATTTAGAACGAATTACTTGCCCATTAAATTTTTTACAACATGGAATCAAAGATTGTAACGGTCGTAAAGATTTTCCTATTCAGTTTGGCCTTAGGTTGGTCAATACACAAGATAGAAGATTCTTATACGGCCCAAGTTAATGAAACCAGGATTGTACAAGAAAAGGACACATTACTTATCCTGGAAGAAGAAGAAACGAATCTGGGGGAAGTGAGATTGGTTACAGCTACATATTATAACCCCGTCCCAGAACAATGTAATTCAAATCCCTTAATAACAGCCTCCGGACGAAAAATAGATTTAGAGAAATTGAGAAGAGAAGAAATAAAATGGATAGCTGTTTCAAGGGATCTACTAAAGACTTACAAATATGGTGATGTGGTTAGAATTACGTGTGAGCATGATCCTAGTATAAATGGTGATTACGTAATAGCTGATACTATGAATGAAAGATTTAAAAATAAGATCGATCTTTTATGGCACCCAGATAAGAAAGGAAAAGGTAAGTGGAAAAACGTACAAATCCGGAAAGTATTGAACTAGTCGAGAAGGGCTAGTTCTTTATTTCTTCCCCTTATATATGTTATGTTAAAATTAATGAACCTGAGCTTTAATTACACTCCAATCTTATGATATAGTATTAAAATGGCTAAGAGAAGAAAAATTAATATCATAGTTTATCATTATCCTATCTGTTCTCTCCTAGTTCTCCCTTACACTTATTTTCATAATGGGATTATAGGAAACACAATTTACAGAGAGAAGAGAGAAACTTGTATAAAATTAGAAGGTATAGTAAGATTTAAACGACCCACTATTAACTTAATCAATAGGTGGATTAGCTCTACACTTCCAATTTATATGTCCCCTGACCAAGAGACTAGGGATGAAGCCTTATTTTCGAGAACTTACGAGTTATGGAGGGTAGAGCAGTAGCATTTAAACATATTGGTACTTTTATTGTGGCTGTTCCATCTTATCTTGATTCTGGAACTAATTTATCCTATTCTATTCCTTCTGATAGACCCGATTCTTGTGTTGTTTATCAGATTCTTTCAGTTCGATTTAGATTACGAAAGAAAAGCACGACTAAGTTTTCTCTAGATATTTTGAGATTTATGACAAAGCCGGGGTATATTGTAATGAAATACTCCTCAACTTATTTTATAAACGAACTACAAATTTTAGAAAGTGCAAAAAGAAGAGTTAGGGAATTTGTGGGTAAGTAGAGATTTTTGTGGTTATGGAGGTAGAAGTGACTATCATTATGTTCTGGCTAATATTAGAGGTACTTGGTTTCTTTATTTGATTGCTTCTGAATTTTGGCCTAGGAAGAAAGTCTCTAGAAAATTTAGAAAAGATATTGCTCTGAAAAGTGTATTTTCAAGGATTATACTAAAAGGGGATGATCTAAGGAATAATAACTACATACACAGAGATACAATACTCAAATTAATGAAGGAGATTGAAAATGAAATTGCCCTTGATTCATAAGCGGGGAGATATTATTGTGATGATTAGTAGTTATCATGGAAACGGTTCTGGATTTTATGATGTTTACTGGGGAAGAAATATAAAACTAAAGAAGAAAATTACACCGAGATTCACAGCCGTACTAGATCCAGTTCGCTTACGTTATTGTTCCTACTATACCAAAAATAAAACAGACGAACTAAAACTCTTGGCTGATATTTTCCGGTGTATCGATCATAGACTAGAAGAGGAAGACAACTAAGTTTTCTTTTCTTTTTTTTTATTTCACACTCCAGACGACTTTGATCTCTTATATTTGAAGGGTCGTAAATATTATATGGCCCAAAGAATAATATAAGAGACGTAATGAAAATAATTGAATCTGATGTTAGTATTTTGAAACAAGAGCCTGGTGTATCTGGACTTTACAAACACATGGAAACGGTTGGTAGAGTTTCACATAGATCGGATGGAAAGCCGGGGGAAGATCCAAGATTATTCCTAGGGCGCATTAAAAACTTCGGACACTGGGCTGTTTTTGATTTGGGGACTGTCTATCTTAAGTTCCCTGGTGATTATGGAGGAATTGATCATAGTGATAAACTTTATGAGCTCCTCCACAACAACAAATGGACAGAAGACGTTTATTATCGGGGTTATCATCATCTTACTACAACTTTCCGGAATATCTTAAAACTTGATATTGTAGATGTTATGGAAAAGCTCTGGTGTGATCCTGTTCCTGGGGTTCATAAAGTCAGAATTACTTCGAGATGGATTTGTTCTAGAGCCATAGCAAACGAATTAGTACGTCATCGAGCCTTTAGTTTCATTCAGGAGAGTACAAGATTTATAAACTATGGTCGAGAAAAATTTGGGTCAGAACTTACTTATATTGTGCCTGAATGGATAGAACAGTTTAGAACACCTGACTTAAATTATTTATCTAAACCTGATCTTTGGGATGCTCTGAAGTTTAAAGTTCCAGTTGTTTCGGTAAGGAATAAGAATTGGAAGAGTGCTGAAGATGAGTATATATGGGAAACACAAGATAAACACTTACTCCCTGGTGATGCTAGAGGATGTTTACCTGGAGATCTTAAGACTGAGGTTTATATGTGTGGTTATCTGGAGGACTATTATATGACACCTCCTGAAGATAGCCCTGAGAAACTTGGATTTTTCTATCTACGTGATGCTCCTGATGCTCACCCTGATATTAGAATTCTTGCGCATAAATTAAAAGAACTAATGGACAATGAAAATAAGAGATGAGAATAAAGAACTAGATGGCTTTATGAATTACTATGAATATACAGAAGTTAAGCTCCTGGAACCTAGAACTAGTGAAAATTTCTGTTATCGATGTAATTCTAATCTAACTCCCCTAACTTATCTAGAACCTGACTTTTATTACTTACCTTGTTGGGATTGTATGTCTAAGAATGTACCTGAAAGAAAAGCAATGTCAGAGAGTATAATCTATAATATAAAAGACTTCTACTCGCTTATTTTAGGTGATCGTTATTATCAGCTTTTTGTGGTTGATGATATATACCTCAAGACAACTTTTCCACATTCTTATACAGTATTCAAAAAAGTAGTTAATGCCTTAGATACACCCTCCAGAAATGATACCTGGTTTTTGGATTGGAACCCTGGCTATCCTAAAATTATAAACCTAGAGAATTTGCCCGGTATTAAAATCGTGAATATAACCAAGTATCATAATATAAAACAGGATAAAGATCGGGTTAAGGTGGATGATTTCGAGATAGTCATGCCAGAAACCATAGAGCTAGATACGACTCACAAGGCCAGGTATAGTATTTTCGCTAATAAGAATGGTAGGAGTAGACGTATCGAAATAGGGGATCAGTGTTTCAAGCTTTATGACACAGAAGAGAACTATACTAAATCACTGTTTCGCTTAAAGAAATTTGGTCAAGATTATCCAGTAGGTTCTCTCAGTCATCAGGAGTTTGTAATATTGAAACTAGCCTTGATGAGAAATAAGAGTATGCTAAGATTTTTATTCTCTGTACTCTTAGAAATCATGAAAAATACGGGAGTTTATAGAGATTCAGTATTTCTTAAGAACACCGTGACCATAAACCCAGATAATAAAAATAAAATTAACTTAGTCTGGACCACAAAATCTCCATACTATAAAAGCGGAGAAACAGACTTTATAAACTTTTCGATTCTATGAAGTATAAAGTAAAAAGCACAGGTATAGACACTAGGAACTATAAGAGTATTTTTCCTGACATTAATCCTGACTATATTATTACTTCTCCTATGTCTGGCAATGATTATATACTTGAGCCAGGGATAGATGATGATAGTGGTAAATTAGTTGTTATAATGGAAAAAGACCCTGACCCCTCTATTCTTCTCTATCATCTCCAGGCCATACATAGATCGGCGGCTGAAATCGTATTGCTAGAACAGGATACAAAATACCTGGATGATTATATGTACCTTCGAGAAACAGGGTATATTCGAGAACTTGGTTATTATCTTCCCGCCGATATTTCTGGCCTGATTAGAGATACATGGGTTAGTGCTGTGGGTATAAAAATTGATCCTCTCCACTTTGACTTAGACTTAATCAGATACGCAGAGGAGAAAGGTATAATTCTCTTTGGTTTTCCAGATTTCGATAATAACAACCTCCCTGACACTTTTAATCTTAGTTTTTATGGTAGGTATTGTGATTGTGTAGTGACTGGAGGATATAACCCAGAGAGATTAAGCTATCTACAAGACCTAAGAGATCTAGAGGCGCCAGTGGAAGTAGAGATGACAAAGAGTGTAAATAAGAAAGGAAAACTCTCTATTTATGCCTCCTTGAAAATTGAAGAAGACTTGATTATCCCTTGTACAGACCCAGAGACTATCATAAGCCCGGAAGAAGTCGTATTTGGATTAGGAAAAGAGATTGAAAAAATTGAAGAACCAGAAGAATACGATGAATTTCAGGAACTAGTTTTAGAGCTTTGGAGAGGATTACAGGAAAAGAAAGATACCTATAGTAGAGAGGAACTAATTGATTTTATGAGATACAGATCAGTGACTTTGATTGATAAAAGTTATAATCTCGGGTTCCTTAGTAGATATGCTTTTGTCCTTGTGGTTAGAGAAAGTAAGAAGAAAAAGATTTATAAGAATTATCTGTTCTATGTGAGTGAGAATAGGAAATTTTATATTCGAAATTTAAAAAACACACTACAGGAAGGCTGAAATTCTTATACGTGAAATAAATAAAGAGTCCCTGGGTTTATGCCTGGGGAAACCTAATAAATAAATTAAAAAACATAAAAGAGAAATGAAACTTTTTAATGCAACGAATTCACTTTTAGATTTGCCTTGGAGCGGTCAGAGATTAAGTATTGCTCCCAGATCGTTTTCGCAGGATTTTATGGGCACACCTGATTTCATTCAGCTCATTACATCGACTTATAACAATGAAGAAATTGCTATTATTGTCGCTGGTCCTTATGAACTGAGTATGTGTGCTAGTGTTCCTGTTGCCGTTAATTATGTTGTTCAGTCTGTTGATGAGGCTATTCAGAGATTTGGTTTGAAGCAAGAGACGAAGAAGGTTGAGGAAGTTAAGGAAGAACCCAAGACTCCCGAACCTGAACCAGAACCCGAGCCTGAGACCGTTGAACCTGAAGAAGAGAAGGTAGAAGAGGTCAAGGAGGAAAAGCCAGAGACGACAAAGAAAACGAAGAAGAAGACAACTACAAAGAAGAAAGACGAAAAGAAGTAAATGAATACATCTAGTATTCGCTTAAATCCTACTTTTTAATGAGTGGGTGGGAGAGCTCTTGATTGATTTCAGGGGTTCTCCTAAATTTTTACATAGAAAACATGATAGACTATAAAGAAGTAAGAAAGAAAGACGGAACTGTTATAGTCTTTTGTAGGTTTGATGATCTACTAAAGGAATTCTATGGAACCGAGAATTATGAAGGAAACTTAGTACACACAGGAGATCACGATGAGTATATAATTCAATGCCCATTCTGCAAGTCGGAAGGACATACTAAACATAAATTATATATCACTGGAGATCTTAGTGTCGGATTTTGCTTTGTTTGCACACGCAAGTTCATAAATATTAAAGATGAGATTGATGTTTCCTATGAGGTCCCAAATTTCAATCAATACATGGGATATCAAGGAGTTAATCTTGTAAAACTTAATGACCCTGTATGGACTTTAGATAGATATTATAATGAGTTTGATGATTTTGATAATCGAGGTTATAAATATCTCCTAGGTCGACATGGGTTTATGAAAGACTTATATAAAATTCTCGGATTTAAGTTTATGGATGGGAATATAGTAATGCCGTTTTATTATCACGACGAACTAATCTATTATCAGATTAGATTCATAGGTAATACGAAGATCAGATACTTTTTCCCACCTATTAAGAGAAAACCTCCATACATAATTCACAGACCTGGATTAAAGAAAGTGATTGTGTGTGAAGGAGTTTATGATGCTATAGCCTGTATGATAATGGCGCCAGAATTTATTCCCTTTGCTGTTTTAGGATCTTCTGTAAATGATTATCAACTGGAATTTCTTCGTGAATATATACCGAATGAGATAGTTGTTTATATGGACGAGACTGCTATTTCAAAAAGAATAGCGAATAAAATAAAATCCGTTATAGATTATTGCCCTATCAGAATTATACAGTCAGATGGAGAAGATCCGGAAGAGTGCATGAAAAGAAAACTGAAGTATGGGAGTAACCTACAATGGATTAAAGCAAAAGTATAATTATGAACAGTAGTAAAATACCTAAAAAAGATGAACTGATATTATTATTAAAAGAAGGAAAGACGAGAGCTGATATCGCTAAGATTTTTAAGGTACATGAAGCAACTATAACTAACTGGTTCAAAAAATTTAAAATTAATGTAAAGGATTATACTGAATTTCGGTTATCTTACAATGTTCATGTCTTTGATACTATTGATAGTGAAGAAAAGGCATATTGGTTAGGATTTTTATATGCAGATGGGTGTATATTATATAATACCACTTCTACTAGAAACCCCTATCATGTTAGGATTGCTCTTAAAAGCACTGATATAGGACACTTAAGAAAATTTAAAAATTTCTTACAAGATAACAGAGATGATAGTATTATACACATCAGAACTAAGAACAAGAGTGGTAAGATTTATGAATCATGTAGTTATGGTGTTTCTAACAAGCACTTGGCCGAATCACTAATTAACTTAGGTTGTACTCCTAGAAAATCCTTAACCCTAACTTTTCCAGATATTAAAAAATTTAATAACCCCGATCTTATTTTTGATTTTATAAGGGGTTATTGTGATGGCGATGGATGTCTTTCATACTATACGAAGCGTGGAAAAACATATCCTTCTATTCATATTGTTGGAACTTATGATTTCTTGAGTGGGATAACAAAATATATTCCTCAATTTAAAAAAGTTTATAAGAAAAGAAATGAAAATGTATTTCGACTAGATATTAAGAATAAACTAGCTAGAGAAGTAGCTAATAAACTTTATGGTCATGCTACTATTTACCTAGATAGAAAGTATGAAAAGTTCAAAGCACTGTTCGAATATAATGACAGTGAAATTAGTAATGGAGAATAGGATAGGATGTTTGAAGTAAGTGTAAATAAAGATGTTGGTAGAATTATTTTAAGAACAGATGACTCAAGTGTAAAGTATATGTTTGAGTCTATAGTTTGGGAGAAGCTATATGTAAAGGGAAAATCAATAAACGTGCCCAAGAATTACAAGATATATGATAATGGAAATGACATAAGAGATGAGAATGGAAATTATGTGTTTATCTTTAATTATGGTTGGGCTAGTTATTTATTGAGAGTTTTTAAAGGATATCTGAGTGTGAGTGATTATGACGCCCTAGTTAGATTACTCATGTCAGATACTTATAGAACGATTCCTTTTCAGGGCTTAAGAGATTACCAGAACGAGGACGTACTTCACTTACTTAGATATAACATTGGACTGTTTTCATGTTTTACCTCATACGGAAAGACTCAACTGATAGCAGTCCTAGCACAATATTTTTATAGTCTTGGGAAAAGAGTTATTCTAATTACACCAGGAAAGAAAGCCTGTGATGAGTTAAAGAAGAGACTTAAATCTTTATATGGAATTGAAACACCCAGTGAAGATGGTCGAATTGGAAGTGTAATAACCTCTGGACTACTGAATCGAAAAGATGTTAGGGATCCACAGAGTCTTGCGCTTCTTGAAAAAGATTGGGCTACTTACGATGTTATATTATGCGATGAGGTAGAATATTGTGTTAATTCAGAGTCCGGTCAGTTTTTGTTTGATAGATTGATTGGAGCTGAGAAGAGATATGCATTTTCTGGAACTGCCGATAAACAAGGTGGTGAAATGATAGGATTTAAAGATGGGCTAGATGAAAATGTTATGAGAAACAGAAATCTAGTTAAATACTTTGGGCCTAGTATCATTTATAGACTCCCGACTACAATGAATGTTAATATGATCAAGATAAAAACATCAGCTTTTGCGGGAATCAAATTTCCAGAGTCAGATTTTAATGAAGGAAATATTTATCTGAAAGTTATAACCAGACTTTTTACTAGTCCAGAATTTTGTAATCTCTTAATAAAAATTATAAAAAGATATCCCAAACTTTACACACCAGTTAATAATCTCCAGAATATAATTAACTACTGGATTGATAATTGGCTCATAGGTAAATTTAGGATACTTTTGATATGTGCTGAAGGTTATATTTATTATGACTTAGACGGCACTAGAAAAAAACTTAAAGATCTCTCTGAAGCTTGTGATTATGTAAGGGATGGTAAAGTTGATTTTATACCTTCCACTTCAGCCGGTTTCAGAGCTCTAGACTTACCCGGTTTACAGTCGGTTCTGGTATTGACTGGCAAGCTTGCGGGCGTCGTAATTCAATCAATAGGACGATGTGGTAGAGGTACTGATATGAACATTATAGGTATTGATACTATTTCTGGTCGTAAAATTCCTATCTACTCGAAAGGAATGGCCGAAAGAGATGAGCTTATAAAAGGATATTATACTTATTGCAATATCGTCGAATCAGAAATTTATGAAACTAGCTTATGATAAATTCACAAAACGGAATTACAAATGAAGGTTTAGTCTATTCCCTCTTCAATCAATATATGTTTGCTGAGGCTAAGGCTAATATAGAAAATCTTGAATACTATTTTACAACAAATCCGGCTACACAAGGAAATCCACTCATTGAAGAGTTAGTGAAAGCTATAAAAACTTACTCATTCGAATCAATCGGGGAGCCACTTTTCAGATCTATACTTATGAAATGTAGAAAATCTGATGCGGAGGCTAACCAGATAATGAGTGAAGTAATTAGGTGGAAACAATATACCAAGGAGGAAATTAAACCGGCTGCACAGTATTTGAAAGATATAGTTAGTGCTTCGATTATTACGAAAGCTAACTGTATGTTTAAAGACTCACCAACCGAATTTCTGAAGTATATTAAGAACTATAATTTCAAGACTTCAGATGCAGAGGTATTTTCTTCTATCGGGTTTAAAGATATTGATATTAATACCTTAATTGCCGAATCTGGAGATAACATAGTTTCGACTAATGTAAATTTCCTAAACGAAGCATTCCAACCTTATTGCGGACTTGAGAGAGGTCAGCTTGGTATTATCTGTGCTCCTCCTGGTGTTGGTAAGTCATTAGAAGCTATGAATCTTGCTCTCTGGATGGCTTCACAAGGAGAAAGAGTATTATTTATCTGTCTTGGTGATAATACTATGAAGGATTTTATTGTACGTATGGGATCGATTGCTTTGGGTCTTTCGTTTGCAGAGGCTTATAAAAATCTCGGTCTTGTGTATGATAATCTTAGGAGTATTGTGGGAGATAATTTACAAGTCTCCATTAATCCAGCTGGTGTAATTAGTGCTGAAGAGATTGTAGAGAAAGTTAAAGCTGATAATCCAAGTGTTGTCTTTATTGATTATGACAGCAATATTAAAGGAGCATGTGAAGGTGATAGTATGTACCTTAGTATGGGTAATATCTATAACAAATTCACAGAACTAACTCTAGATGGAAAACTTGTATTTGTATGTTCTCAGCCTAAAAACGGAGTATGGAAATCTTTTATTGGTTTGAAAGATATTGGTGAAAGCTCGAGAAAACAGCATGCTTGTGATTTTTGTATAACTATTTCTGATATGTATGAAGATAATCCCAATCACATCTATAAAATGGCCTTAGTAAAAGCTAGACGCGGTGAGGTTGGTAGTTCGGCTTATGTAATCAGAATACAAGGACGATTTATAGAAATTCCGGTAGATGTTTATAAGATGATTGGGCAGGCTAAAGAGAAGATGAACTATACTGAGAGAGATATAGAAGAGATGATAAAGAATCTCAACCGTAGTAATTTCAGAGTTAATCAAAATATCCAGGCTGCACAATCAAGCTTACCTCCTACTCAAACTAACCTTAAAAACCCCTTCACCAATGCAAGACCCTGATAGAGAACTTAATATCCTGATTTCGACAGATACAAAGATAGTCAGTATTAATTCCCTCTACTCTGTAAAAATAGCATACATAGCTGGACACCCTAGGCCTCAAATGTATAAATCTGCTAACGCTCAAAAATTTGCTAGAGAAGTTACGGATCAACTTAGGGCTTTAAAACTAGGACAAGACTGGAAAGAATGGTTCAGAGATACACCAGCCTTTTCTATGACCGTTAATTTTGTATTGAAGGCCGGTATAAAGAGAAGGGATGTGTCTAATATGGATAAACTCTTAATAGACACAATAACCAGATATGTGCATGATGATTTAGGGGTATCTAGTTTTGATGATTCCTTATTCTCTAGTGTC
>Ga0326511_10000920_pt1 | contig 25173 bp, 16 predicted proteins | sample 0_2496_0518_D_FD_203701 | JGI IMG/M metagenome (GOLD analysis project Ga0326511, IMG submission 203701) | Bovine rumen microbial communities from UC Davis, California, United States - 0_2496_0518 | ecosystem: Host-associated > Mammals > Digestive system > Stomach > Rumen | place: USA...
AAGGTATATGAATTCGGTTTAGTAAACGATGTTATCCAAACATTTGAAATACCAGATGGATTCTCATTGTCATTCATGTATGGACATTCCAACTACGTATGGTTAGTTTCATCAAACACAGCAAACGCAGATATTTGTTGCAACATAACCACAGGTGAAACGACATTATGTACGATGTCATCTGCTGTGTTGAGTAGTTATCGTGGTTCAGTAAATGTCACTGCAACAGATGATGTATTGATAGTATATTCAGAAGAAGGTACGAGTGACGGATCAAATGCACGATATATCCGTTTAGATAATCCGACTGTTATTAATTCATGTGCATCCATAGCTCCAAACGATGGATATTATACACGTATGTATCTATATAAACTTCATAATGGTACAATTGCATGTTCAGTATCCAGACGAGTAAATGGTGGTACGTATGAAGATTACTGTCATTGCAACCGAATATATGACTTTGGTAATTTTATGGATGGTAATATTCAATATTACAAACAAGCATCTGCAACGAATATAACGAATTTTGTTCCATATGGAGAATACATAATCAGAGAATGTAACAAATTAATTCCATTGGAACATTATTTACCACATAAGATCACAGGCACAACACGTTCAGTTACATCAATCAATGGATATATCAATTTACGTAATAAACAATTCATTACGACTATAACGAATATCCCACTCTTTAATGGTAGACCACCAGGAGACAAACAATAATATCGGTAATGATACCGGGTATATACCCGGTATCATTATATATAATAAAGAGAGGTGATATTATGAATATATTCAAAGCAAAAGAAATCTATAAACGAATACCCGGTCTACCATCTTCCCAAAATCCATTACGTGTTATACGTGGATTATGGGTATCTGGTACTCATCTTAATATACTCACTGAAGATGCTTTTATGCATTTATCAAACTTTAACACAACCCCATGTGATATTCGTCATTATACCGAGACTACAGCGTCATGGTTATACACTGATCCGAATGTTAAATTCACAAATCTATATGATGCTGATTTTACAGTTGCTGATTACTATACAACATCGACTACATGGGATGAAGAAAGTATAGTTAAATATTCGAATGTATATGATCAAGAAATTGTAATAACTGACTATCACACTACAAGTACAGATTTTGATGAAGAATTAATTGTACAATATACGAATGTGTATGATGATGATTGGAGTATGTTGGCATATCATTATCCTGTATATACTACATTGCCGGATAATACAGGACAACATCCTGGCGAACCAACACTTGAAATATTGACATACACATCTACATCGTTGGAATATGATTTTAATTAAGAAGGAGGTTTAATAATGGAACATATAGAAGCAATTGTTTCTAAAGAATTAGATCAATTCATCAAAACATTACCACAAGAAAAACGTGGTTCAAATGTATATGAAATTGTTTGTGAAGATATGGATGGTAACATTACAGAACGTAAGTTTGGTGTTAATGTTATGACGAATTCTGGATTCGCATTTGAATTCAGAGACAATAGTTATGATTATGACGGTGGACGTAAAGTTTTTATAGGAACAGGTACAGGTACACCGGCTATAACGGACACACAGTTATTCCAAATCGTACCAAATTCAATACCATTCCTTGAATCTGTAACAGACACAGGATCAAATGTTTATGATAATACATACGATTCAACATCAGGTATGATTATCGGTAGACGTAAAACAGGTATTATTACCATGGATTATAACTATTCATGGGCAACTGATAATATTAACATAACTGAGTTTGGTGAAGCGTTTGGTGGTGATATATATTCATATACATTACATACTCATTGTTTAATATATGATGAAAATCATCAACCATCATATTTCACAAAACGTATCAATGAAAAAGTAACAATCAGCATATATCGTTCACAATGTATATCGGTTGCTTTAATCAATTCATTATGGACTCAGGGTAAATACCTATTCATGGATGTATGTAGAACTGTCAGAGGTCATGCAAGAAGTAACTGGTACATGGTAAGGGTTGGATCAATCTTTCCAGGTAGATGTAGAGTTGAAAACGATTTCCCATTATTCCCGGGAGCATATAACAATCAATATTCAACTGACATGTGTGGTGAACCACTCATGGGTGCTATGAATACTGGTTTTGAAGGTTATAATACTGGAGTTGCAGCACACATTGTTGAAATAGATGGTAACGCTGGATACAGTACGCAACATACAGATGGTTACAGATCTAATATTACTATACCTGAATATGTCTTACAAGATGCATCATATGAGAATTATGGTATATCAATATTCTCAACGAGTAGTCTACGTAAGTATTCTTACAGTACTTTGTTAGTTACGAAGGATTGGTATTACCAGTTCTGGTATAAGTATAATAATTTAGCTAATCCGGAGACGATTACATATAACTTTTGTTATACTGATGATTTCTATCATTTCTCATTTAATAACATATTCGATATGTATCAACTTACACGAGGTCTAGCAACGTTCTATAGGCGTACGTCTTTACCTGTACACGATTTCCATATCACAGCTTGTAAACGTTATAACGCACTTACAGATGACTATGACATCGTAGAATCATTCACAGATGATCCAGACTATGATTTCAGAAATCCAGAACGTGGTATATGGGGAATCTATTATTGTAGAGACTTTACTGGACCAACAGGAAGCCATGAGTATTCAGTATTCATAAATTCAAATCCAGCAGCAATGATATCTTTCTTAGACCCATCCACATATTCTATATATCTGACAGATGCATATTGGGATCCTTCAACATTTGTAAAGCTTGATGATAACAGAACCGTTCCTCAAGCATTACAACATAAGAAATATATTATCAAAGCTCCGTTTACAGCCGGTTCCGGTGGTGCTGACGGTATACATGTTTTACGTGAAAAGAATTTACACGCCTTAGTACCAACCCAACCAACAAGACTGAACGTTACTCTTCCAATGAGTAATATTGCATACAATGAAATTGAAGTTCATGGATGTGATGAAGGTTGGATATATCATAACGGAAGCATTGTTTATCCAGAATCAGATAACGATGGATCACCATACGTATACACAATAAGTGTTGGTGATTATGACTCAAGATACATTAAGTTCTTTGATAATCATATCGCATTCTGGGATAACAGATACTATATCCAGCCAAATGACAGTACAAATCCACGTATCAAAATCATTACTGTAGATCCAGCTCATCCGGATGTAGATCCAAACACAACTGTGAGATATCTCTATGATTCAGATATCAAATCATTCTTTGGTGAAACAGATCAAACCAATTCATATTTTGATGATTACGCTAGAATCATTACTGATACAGAACGTAATCAATTATTAATCTTAAGAGATACACATGCAGTTGGAAGCATCGATGTAACATCCAATACACCAGCTATCAGAGCATTACCTAATACAGACGACTTTACAGCAGTAAGATCATCATTAATGTATGATTCCGATTATCTCGTATCATTTATCAGACAAACTGAAACTGATTATGAGTTTAAGATCTATGACATGGTAAATGAAGTTGTTGAAAGAACATTCACTATACCACTCGAAGGTACTATGTCATTACGCGGTATACTTGCTTATTCAACAATGGTTTATATCCAGATAAATCGTGATAACACAACTGAATACATATACATGTACAATATGACAGATGGTTCAATCACACCACAAGCCAACGTGATATGGTATCATTTAATGGAATTCAATTCATACTTCCGTCTTAATCTGTTTGACCATGATTATGATTACGATGATGAAGCATTCATAGAAGCATGTAATAATGCTGATGTTAATGATGATAATGGATGTAGAATGTTCATGATATTTAAGAATGATTTAACAAATCCATGTTATTTTGACATATACAACAACTTCCCAAACTATAATAAGCATGAATCATGTTTCATGGTTTGGACATATGGAAAGCCAGAGCTTAGAAAGCTTAACGGTGGTAAGGATTATGTATTGTTGATAAAGTCACGTTTACCACAATATTCAGAGGCACATAACAATACATCCGCTACAGCATACAACATTATCAATGTTGGTTATATACGTAATAAAGGATACAGAACACCATCTCAATTACGTAATAATATCCCGTTACCAACATTCAGAATGCCGAATGCACCACCGGCAAGTGGTGGAGCTAACACATCAGATCCAAATGTTGCATTCCCATATCAGCGTGTATCATCTTCGATATGTTGGTATTCATATGCAACGATATACAAGGACAAAGTATATGTTGCAACGACATTTGATCAACCGATGCTTATGGATATAGCTTCATTCTTACCACATCAGCTCACAGGTACAACAAAAACAATCCAAGCAATCAACAATCCAAAGAAAATGTCATCACATTCTCACGGGTTAGTTGTAACAAACGACATTTAATGAATTTATATCCCCGCCCATATGGGCGGGGATATAATATAATCATATAATATTTAATGTGATATCAGCATCATCCAGAATATACATCTCAGGTACATATACTTCTAACTCGCCTTTGTCGAAATCATCGATGCTCTTATGCTTTTGAATAATTCCTTGGTAGTTAGCATCCATATAGTTACCATTAACGATATTCTTTTCATTGGTATACCAACCTTTGAAACGAATGTAACCAACATTATCATGTGCTTCCATTTTTCTTATAAGATTGGATATATAGATATTATTCTCCAGATTAACTGTTTCTGCAGCTGTATGTACAGTGGTTAATCTGTTAAAGTATTCTTTGATAATGTTCTTTAACTCAGTAACAGTATTCGTTGTCATATTAACATTCTTAAGATGACAATCGAATTCAAGTTTAACATTGAGATCTGGCCAGTATACATTTGGTTCAAGATCACTTGTATATGAGTGAGGTAATCCATAAGTACCAATCAGCTTACAATCCAGATAGTTATTACCTTCTAAACGTGAGAAGATAACTGGTTCTATCGCCTTATGAACCTGAGTGAATGAATGTACAAATGATTCAAATCTTTCTGAATTCATTAATGTATATTCAACCATCGGTACAAGTTGAATCTCAACACCTGGGTTGATGTTATACTTAGCAGCAAACATATCAGTTATTTCATCTTCATAAACAACCAATGTTTTGTATATCTTTGTATAATCGACATCATCAATACTTTCAGCATTCAATACATCTTCAAGTATACCTTCAACTGTTTCCAGATATGGATACATAATAGATGTCTCAAATACTTCGAGATATCTTTCATTGTATTTAGCAAATAATGTAGACACTACTTGTTCTGTGTCTGGATCTGTATACATCTCGATGTAACTCTGAAGAGTATTTAAATCGACATCAGTTCCAGTTCCATTGATGTACATATCATGTGCCCATTTACGTAAGTTCCACATATTACCATGTGAAGAATCATATGTCATGAGTTCAAAGAAATCATCATATAATTCACTTACAGAAGATGGCATATCAGAATCATCTCTGAAAATAACTGTACTTCTCATTTCTTTGAGTTCCTGTAACAGTGAAACATCATCCAGTTGATACTGGTCAACTGTACGGAATCCAGTATATGTATCACCATGCTTAATGTCACTCTCACGATCTGGATGTTCACTTCGAATGAGTATACTGAGTTTAAGCTCAGGATTTGTAGCATCGATACTAACGCCACTACCCGGCTTACCATTAATCCAGCTACCACCACCATATTCTTCCGAAGCTATAAGTATACGGTTGTCTACATCGACCATCTGGTTTAATGGATACATAACCGTTTCGAACTTATACGATCCATCGTTCTCACGTTCAATCGGTTGCATTTCAACATATCCAGTTTCAGATCCATTTACTACAGTATGGAGAAGTACTCTCATATTATTCTGATCCATCGGAAGTAAACTATTCTGAACATAGTAAGCAGCATGGTTCTCTTCAAATTTACTAAATGGAATACGATAATAATCTACAGCACCTGAAGCAGGAGTTGGTTTCATATCAACGTATAATATTACAGCGTCACTTCCAGCACGATCTAACTCGAATACACACTGTCCATTTTCATCCACAGTGAATGTATATGGAGTATATATGTTTGCCATATTCGTTATAGTATAATGGAACTCTCTACCATCTGTGTAGTAAATATTGATGATTGTCTGTGGAGCATAACTCTTACCGATCTTAACGAGTGTAGTTTCTTCGTATTTCTGTAAAGATGAGTTAACAGCTTCGGTTACAACCATCTTCTGTATCATACCAACCGGAGCATTCTCTCCGAGCTTAAGTGTGTAATAATTACCAGTAGCATGTTTTGCAAACTTAAGATTACTTTCAACAGCAGGAGAAATGTTTATTGTAGTATCACCAGATACATATACTTCATAACCATTCCACCAACCATTATCACCCCAAGTTTCATCATCACCATATAGACGATTGATTTCACCTGTAATTGGAATGAATACAGTCTTCTTTACTGATTCTGAATAATCTTCGATCCAAACATCTTCAAGTGTCCATGTATTATCATCCATCTTATTACGGTTTCTTACACAGAGATATGTACTCTCTGGAACAAATGGAAGATAACCATTTTCTTGACGTAATGCAAGTAAAGGTATACTTGGAGCATATTTATCCACAGGCTCAACGAAATAATTCCACATGTTGTTTGAGAATATCGGAGCAATTGCATTCTTTCTCAGATACTGTACAAGATTCTTATTATTCCATGTACCGATAGTCGGTGAAATCCATGATGTGATCTTATAATAATTTTCTTTGTATGTACGCTTAATATCAGTACGAATCGGTGTAGCATGATATACATATGAAATGTCATCTGTATAATCATTCTCAACAAAATCACTCGATATATGTGTAGCAGTAAATGTTTCGTTAATCCATGGATTAAAGTATCCTATAGCGAATGGTTCTCTCTGTATACGAATACCGAATGGATTTGAGAATATGAACTTCTCATTGATACTTGCCAGTGTATTTGCTTTCTCGACGATGTCATATTCAACAGTATGTTCATCATCGATCTTAATCTCATTCTTATATGTATACGGTACAACGGTGTATCTTTCTTCGTCACCTTTACCATGTTTCTCGTATATCCAGATCCATCCTGGTGGGATAATGATTTCATTATTGGAATATGAATTATCTTTGTTATTATCTTTCAATACTTTGTACGGAATTAAACATGAAACTGTATTGGTTCTGAAGATGTAATTATCTGAATCTTTTAATGCTAAGAAGCCAGACCATATTCTTCCCCATGGATCATCTCTACGTTTAAAGAAGAACGGATATAATACATTTCTGAAATAGAATGTCTTAAACCATTCTTCAATATCATGATCAGATGATAATACATTAACGGTGTTATATGCTTCGATGGTTAATCGACGAACAGTTTCAGTTGTACCAATGTCAGCACCCATCATAGATGGCGAAATAACGAATCCCGCTTTAAGTACATTTGCATTGTTGGAATACTTATTGGTCGCTGTAATGACTTTAGGTTGTTCCTGATTATCGTATCCAGTAAAGTTAGCTGCTTCACCATGACATGTATAAATTGTAATCTCATATGATGAGTTACTGTCTGGGATAAAGTATCTTCTTCCATTCATCTGGAACTTAAAACGAATTGTATTTGGATCATCCATGATGTAATGTAAGTATGGTTTGTCATCCTTTACGGTTACATTGATTGGAAGCAGATGATCATGTGGAATAAAGATTCTTTCACCTTTATTGTTGATATATGTAACATCGAATCCACAGATATGATCTATGCAGTTAATCACCTTATCCGGATTTGCGATACCATTCATCATGTTATTAACAACCGTATGAACCTGTCTCTCATATTCCGATGTAGTAATGTATAAACATAACCATGTCTCGGTTACTCTATACATTATATATGGATTCTTATTGGTTGCACACATATTGCTACCATCAATATCCATGTATTGAATATTCCATGATGGGTTGTCATTCTTTGTATACTGCACAAGTATATCATAATCCAATGAGTATACAGAACCATTCTTCAGATTAAACTTTGTATTCTTATCAAGTATGAATTCCATTAATCCATTATTCGGATTCTCTGTTGCATTATTACGAATATCTTCGATCTTTAATTCTAATAAGAATGCACATGTACTCGCAAGTGCAAATGCATAACCAATGTTGAATATTGCAGCTTCAGCATATATTGACTGTGGTAACAATGCTTTGGTGATAAATGATTCATTGTAATAGAATGACGAAGTGAATGCTTGTTGTTCCATGCCCTGGGACATGTATTCGTTTATCAATGAATACATACCTACATTCAAAACATTTAATGGTATATCATGAAACACACGAGGCATTAATTCTTTATTAATATATTCTTTAATCTCAGAATCGTCACTCATATTCGAAAGAATAATTTCTTCAGCCATATTATTTTTCCTCCTTTATTTTGGATAATATCTCAGCTATTATCATACATAACCGAACAAAACCTCACGGTAATGTTCATAACTTATATGAACAACTGCATTATGAAATCGTACTTTATATACATTTATAATGTATTTTAAATCAATTAAACGAAAGGAATGAATTTATATATGAATACAAATACCACTCAACTCAAACAAGAGACATTGGTTGGTAATGATCCAGTCTTAGAGGATATATTCCCAAAGACAGATGCCGGTGTTGTATTTGATAATGGTATTCCAGTTGATCAAATGATTGATCGTTTATGGAATTCAATCAATAACAAACTCTCACGTGTCGTAAACTCAGTTAATGGTAGATCCGGTGTTGTTGTTCTTAAAAAAGAAGACGTTGGTTTATCCAACGTAGACAACGTATCATTTGCTGACATTAAACAATGGGTCATTGATCAACTGGCTAAATCGAATAATCGTCTTCAGCTTGTAGATACTATGGCTGACATTGATGAATTATGTGGAACAAATGACAAGAAGCTGAACAATGCTCCATTCTTTGCTGAACACGGATATCAGAATGATGCACGTCCATACATCGGTTACATATACTGGGACGATGCAACAGATCAGCTTACACATGATGAAAGACCAATACCAACAATTGGTGAACCAGATGCATCAATCTTATATAACGAGACAGCAGGCTCAAAGGATTATTCCAACGGTAAGATTGGAGTAAATATAGTACCTGGAGAAAAGATACTTAAACTCAGAGACACAGGTGATAAATCTACATCTGGATTATACATTGATGATTCTGAGATATCATCATCTTTACTTAAGATAGACGGTGTATATGGTGATGGCACTCCACAGGATGAAGATGCATTATTATACTTTGATTCATCAACAACTCCACAGGATGCAAAGAGTGTACTCATATACATTGATGGACAATCATGCGGTTCTGGCATTAAACTCAGAAACACAGATATTTCCAAAGGAACATTGATTCTTTGTGACTTTAAAGAATACAGAGTATATGATTCAACATCTCATCAATATGTATATCCAGCTGGAATGTTGTCTGGACTTTGTGGACGTACCCAAGCAATCGGTAAAGTAACTCAAGTCCCAGATGAAACACAACAGATCAATGAATATGTAATTAACTTCTATACATTAATTACACAGAATCCAGGTTGGGGATTAAAACAGATGGATGATCATTATAACGTACTCAACATGCCATCTAACTATGCACTCACGATCGATGTAGCAAATAGAATTGATTTATCTACATACACACGATCAGGAAAAACATACGCTGGTTTACAAGTGTTCTTAGATCCAACAAAGAATCAGACATTTGATTATCCGGATGATGAACCATATCCATCTACTCCACGTTCAGGAGATTTCTTAATAACACCACGTGGTGCTGAGTATGTTGTACGTGGAGGACTTGGTATTACAACTGATTATTCGTTAACATTAACAGCCGTTGGTAATCATGATGCTGCAAGCTCACCAATGTCATATGTAGACCCAGATACACAGGAACTCAAACCGTATGGCTCTTTAGAATATGCTAACTGGGCATCTCCTATGCCGGGAACATATTCAGAAGCAATCTCAGCACAAGAACCATATGGAGAAGGAGTTGCAAATAAATTCTCTGCAATTGGTATCAACCTCAATAAGAATGTACAGTGGAAGAATGATGTACCTGAAGAAGAATCCAAGTACCATGGTTCTATTTTCAGATTTGCAAACATATCTGGTCTCCGTATAGAAAAAGGTACTATATTTGCTCACACAGATCAGCATCATTACAATGACAGATTAAAAGAAAGAGAAAACAAAACACCACGTTGGTTCGGTATGAACTGGGGTGATTCTCGTCTTCAAACCGAAACCATGAATCTTGATGAGTTAATCGGTTCATCAGGTGGTATCTCAGTCAATGTAGGTAAGTTCCTTGAAATTGATCCAGGTACAACGTTCCCAGAGAATAATGAAGAATATTATGAATCAGGTAAGATCAATGTTCGTATCGGTAATGGATTAATCCCAGAACCAGAAACATATGATGATCAAAATCATCCGATTACTGGTAACAGAATTGAAGTTTATGTTGATGATGAAGCTGGTCTTGAATTTATAAATCATAATCCATATAAATCTATCGGTGTTAAGCTTGGTGAAGATGGCGGTTTAGCATTCGATGCTAACGGTGGACTTATAGTATCTAACCCGATGGTATCTACACACGTTCTGCGTATCAAAGATACATCAAATAATACATTTGACTTTAATCCAACTGGAGCTACGATTACAGAATCTACTCCGATTGATGAACTGTTACTTGGACCTGGATTAAAGATTGTAACGACATAATGGAGGTGAGTTCATATGGGAACAAGAATCGAGTTAGATTTAGCACCAGAACTCAACATATCAACTGATGGAGTTACAATAAGAACAGTGACATCATCAACATCGACATTTTCCATTAAAGAAGATGGATTATATGTGTCTGCTCGTCCGGGTAGAGATGGTGAAGGTGGAACGGGATATGACGATTACTATACATCCGAAGGTGTTCGTTTAGGATATAAAGATCCATACACAACCATCACATCACAGCGTAGAGTAACTGGGATGTCATATGTACACAGATTATTTGATGCTACATTATCAGATGATGATCCTCCGGTATTAACTCCATCTAACTTTAGATCGGAAATTGATCTTGTGTTAGTTGGTGATATGTGTAGAGTAGATCAGGGTGATGGTACATTTAAATATTATCTCGTAATTGGTACTAATAACAATGTGATTACATCATATGAAGAATTGGGGGTGTGGTAAATGACATTTGAAGTAATGTTTGATCCGGTTGTATTTGAATTGGTTGATGGACATTATCAACCAAGAATATCTCAAGCACAATACAACGGGTTATCCTTAGACACAGCCACACATAAACTCGTTGTAGTTAAAGGTCCAAAGGGAAGAGATGGCGTTGGTGGTACTATGAATACACCGGGTAATGGTTTAGCAGGTACAGTAAACCAAGGCACATCAGTTCTCCGTATGAATTCAACAGTAACTCGATTAGAAACCAATGATCCATATCAGGAAGATGGAGGTAAATCCATTCTTGATATTGCATTACACATCTTAGGAAGGGATCAAATATGAGTAAACGTTTAGAGTTAAACGTTGCTGATGGATTTACTTTCGTTGATAATAAGTTAGCATTAAACATAGACGAATCTGCTTATGTAGAAAAACGTCTGAATGGGTTATATATACATGATACAGATGGAGAAGACGGTACTTCAGGTGCATCCAGAGAAGATAATTATACTATAATAATGAATGATCATAATCAGCTACAAACAAATCCAAATGTAGTAGAATATATCTTCTCTATGAATGCATATCAAGTCATTGAAAGAACCAGAGTATCTGTAGATACATATTCAGTTGATACTACAACGCCGAAAACAATTCAAGACATTATAAATGAATTGAATGCGTCTATTGATGCTGGTAGTGGTAATAACAACGGTGCTATGTTCATTCTCAAGGTAGGTAACTTATTACAATTAAAGACTTCAGTATCAGCAACGAAGTTATCATCATGGCCTGTGGCGATAGATTCATTGAAGAGAGAAACAACGGATGAATGTATAGCTTTATTCTATATCAAAGCAATTACATATTCAACAACACATCAACATCCGCATGATGTTCAATCATGCTATGTTAGATCATTAACATTGACATGTTTATACTCTTCAATCCAATCTTTCGTAAAGGGTAATGATTATACAGCAAATTCAATACATGAATATTAATATACTTAAAGGAGGAAATAAATAAATGGAAGCAAACGAGAAACTTGGATTACATGGTATAATCCATATAACACGTGAGAATGAACTCACTGGTGAAACACAGGACTGTGGTGTTTATCATAATATTATACCCCTCGTAGGTTACCAAACATTATTACTTAAGCTATTCGGCTTATATCTGGATTCAATCCATAAGCAGTCATACGAAGATATCGGTAAAGATACTACAGTAGTTACTCCAGATCTTAACAGTACAGGATCAATGTCAATCGGTGTAGATCCAACTGATTACACAGCAATGAATGAAGACTTCGCATCAAACCATTATGTCCAGGGATTCATGGTAGGTAATGGTGGTGCCGGAGAAGATACAATTACATCTAAGAATACAAACTATTCTTTCTGTAAGTTACGTAACCCAATACCATTCCAGCAGATTGCAGATGGTGTAGCACCAGCTGATCAGGGTGCAACATACCTTGGTGTATATCGTTCACCATCATCTACAAAATCATACTACATTAAGAAATTCTCTGAGAGACCACATGTATATCATTCATGGTGGAAGAATGGACAGAAATGGGATTATCTTGATCCAGTAACAGAGAATGATCTTGGACCAAATGCGGTTAATGGTGCAGGTAAAACAAATCGTATTGAATCATACATTGAATGCAAACTGTCATTATCTGAAACAGACTGTCTGGCTTATTTCCAGCATGAAGGAAGCACACAGACAGCTGCGATCAATGAACTCGGTTTAGTTGCATTTGATGCATTATACGGTAAAGGAAGTATCATTAACTCACTCTATCAGACAAAGATCAAACTGTTCTTAAACATTGCATTCAACAATGAACGTACTCAAGAAGACGCAGAACACTTTGTTCTCTTAGCAAATGAGATTTATACAGTAATGGATGAAGAAGGAATTTCATCATATGGCGAAACACATATCAACAACTTCATTGATCTTGTTGGTACTTTACTTAATGCTGATCCATCTATAATTGCATGGGAATCTATTCAGGATGAATTATCAGATGATACTAACATTGAGGTTGAAGCATTATACAATCAGGCTGGAACATTTAAAGAAGAAACAGATAAGTTCACTTATTACATGTCTTCAGAAGCATTCCAGGTAGATGACTTCTCCGTAGATGAAGCACAACGTATCAAACTCTTTACCTACTTTACATTCAATTCAATCCCACTTCAGGAGAATTGGAGACTTAAGATCAACTACAGAATTTATGCTAACTAATCATACAGAGGATAATATATGAGAACATTACCAGACAAGAATTCATCTAATGCTGATGAGTTGCTTATGCTTATGCCGGACAAAGTTAAAGGAGCTTTAGCTGTATGCATAGAAACAATCAACAACATCAGATGGAAGAGTGTTGAGTTTATTATTCCAGATATACCAGAACCATCACACCGCCCACGTTTATGTGGGCATCGTGTGTATGTTCCTGGTGCTGCTAAACATCAGAGATTCTTTCAGAAGAAAGTATTACCTAAACTGAATGGTTTATACATAGATACTCCGTGTAAGATAACCATAGATGTTTATTGTCAAACCCCAAAGTCATATACTAAAACCCAGAAAGTCTTAGCAGAAATGAAGATACTTCGTCCATGGTTTAACATTGGAGATGTAGATAACTTTGCTAAGACGGTAATGGATTCTATGATGCCGAATGAGAAACGACATAACGTTGGTATCTTAGAAGATGACTCACTGGTCATTGGATTAAACATCAATAAGTATTATTCAATGGACCCTCGGTATGAAGTACGTATTGAATACATGGGTAAGATACCTGATTCTGTCAAAGGATTCCTACGTTTATAGGCAAAGACTCATTTATAATTGTATAACGTATACAAAAATCAATACAGAAAGTAGGTAATTAATATGGCATTAAAACAAGAACCACTCAATCAAACTTCTAATGAAGTGATTGATAAATTGTATAAGAGTGCTACCACACACCCAGCCTCCATAGCTGGTCAAGCTCGTAAAAGTATCTTTGAATTCCCAGCATTCATTTCATCATCTGTAGATTATAAATATGCTGAAGCTACATGTAATCTTCTTGAGCTTACATATGCATCATATTTACAGATGGCCATCTCACAATCTCCTATGGTTGATGAATCAGATGTATCAGATCCATTTGCTCAGTGGAAGACAGACACAAATAACTATCTGGAGTGTTCTAACCTGAAGGATTCATTTGATGCATGTCATAATGTAATCACAGAAGATGGAGTTACTTATGAATTCAATCTTACAAACATCCCAGACAGAGTAGCTTCGGCTATAAATGAAGCTGTTGAGTACGAACCATTATCTGAATTTGATCACTATTTCCAGGAGGCAGATAAACCTGATAGACCAAATTACACAGATAATGATATGGAGTCAGGTAAAAGAACCGACACCACATACGCTTACAACCCAGATGGTTCACCGGTTACTAACAGTCGTGGAGATCATATGACTGCTAGTGAGACCATAACAAATACATCTTCACCGTATCAGCGAGACAGAAATAATGAAGAACTGTATGGAGCAAGACTTAAGAACACAAAAACATCTATGGAAATAGATGCTATGGAAAGACAGGAACAGCGTCTCCAAGCTGAAGATGAAAGACTCAAAGAAACTGAACAGCGTCTTAGAGAAAAACATGCAGCTGATATGTCTTCTCTTGAGAATGACCCTGAATACAAACAGTTCAAAAAAGATCGTGAACAATTAGAACGTAACAAAGCTGCATATGAGGCATCTAAAATAGATTTCTTACGTACGCATGGTATCAATGATACAGATATCTCAATAGCTCAGCTTAAGCAGCTTGAGTTACAGAATTATGAGCAGGATAGATTAAATCAAAAGACCAAGCTTCGTCATGATACTAAGCTTAAGACACCTGAGCTCATGGATGAGTCGAAGATCCAGAAGCTTAACTCATTAAAGCCACTCACTATGAATGTAGAAATGAGAGTTGGTATGAAGGATGGTTCTGCTGGAGTAATGACAATGATAGCAGGTGTTAAGATTTATTCTCGTCTTATTGATGCAGACACACTCCCAGAAGTAGCTGAATTCCCGCTTAAGGAAATGAATAAGCTTACACGTAATATCAGATGGAAAGCAGGAGAACTTAAGTTCTTTAAAGATATTCTTTTCCGTATCAAAGAGAAGAAGCAGACTGCTATCGATTCACATGATCCAAAGCGTAAATGGTATCGTAGATTATATGAGCTTGCTCACACAGTAAATGACTCTGCTTCAGTTAATACACTTACAAAGGGTAAGACTGGGCTTAAAGACAGAATATTCGGTGGTATATCATCCAAGCTTTCAGGTGGTTCATTAAATCCAGATATCCATTCAACTAACAGAGGATTCATTCCGAATGCAACAATCATTGTTTCTAAGGATGATGTAAATAACGTTTTATCAGAAACAGGAATAGATCTCCTCAACAATGGTAAAGCATATGCATTCTGCAGAGAATTATTCTTAATGAACTTCGTCGTTGTCGATATGGATGCACAGACAATCAAGGTGCTTACACCTGATCTTCATAAGGATTTTGAAATCCATACGCTTGCATCTGTAGAGAAGCAACTCTCTATGATCGATACAGCTTCGGCTACATCAAGAGAAATCTTTAAAGCATTAAAGAAGTAAGAAGGTGATTATAATGGCAAAGAAAATGACACATGAACAAGTTGAAAATCAGATGGTAACTATGATGTTATACAACATTCAGTCTATATACAAGAATAAATCATCTGATGAATACAAGATGGCAGGTGATATAACCAAGTCGCCTGAATACAAATCAATTGAAAAGATGATCGCTGATCTTAAGACACTTAGAGGATATCCTAAGAATGAAGCTCAGGATATAGCAACTATGTTTGCTACACTTCATAAGCCAGTATTCAAAGAATGCGTTGAATCATATCTTAAAGCACCAGATGATCGTAACTCATTATACACAGCAATGTTCACTGTAGGTTATCGTGTACTTGTAGGTGAACTTGCACGTATCTATACTTCTACAGAAGCAACGGATAAGGGTCTTGTGTATAAGCCGGATAAGATCTCACGTAGAGGAGATATTGCAGCTTTCATCAAGTCATATGATAAGGATCTTAACAAAAGAATCGATGAATATATCAGAGACAAGAATGCTGGACAGGTTAAGGAATATGCGGAATCATTTAAGGCTGCAAATGAGAATTTCGTTACTGAATCATATCTTAACTTTGAAGCAATCAATGTTGCTGTATATCAGGAAGCATTACGTGATGTTGGTAACGCAGTTATGGCTGGAGTAAACCAAGCATTTGGTATTGTTGGTGCCATACTTAATCCAATTCTTGGTGCTATCAATTTCATCTTCAAAGGTTTTAAGGAAATCAATCCATTATCATTCATTAATGCAATCTTAATGAATTCATATCAGAAGAAAGTAGATGCTTTCCATGATACTGTAAAAGCATATGAAGAAACTAAGAAAGCATATGACGAATATATGAAGCTCCCTGCTTCAAAGCGTAAACCTGAGGTAGAAGAAAAGTATAAGAGAATGATTGAATCATATAACATTGCAGTCGAAGACAGACGTGCTGCAATCAAGGATTATGATCAGCGTGCTATAGCAGAGAAAGAGCAACAGGAACAGAAGTTCCCTACAATAGATCCAGATGGTGGTCCAAACGAACCAAAAATCCCAGATGAATCTACACAGACATCTACACCGTCCGATGATGATATCGGATTCTAATACATCATAATTAAATATCATATTTAAATACATGGGGGATAATCCCCCATGTATAATATGATATTTATATATTTACATAATTAAAACGTTGGAGGTGATATATATCAAGATAGACGATATCTCATTATGCATATCAGAAATATGCATACATTATTATTTCTCACATAATCATTACAGTAACTTATTATTTAAAAACATTGATATGAATAAACTACGAGGATATATTTCATATAATATAATCACATATTTCAATATGAAATATAAAGACTGGGATATCCATAGTTTTGATGTGTCATCTCATCTTAAAGAAAGACGATATAATATTTATAACGCTACAGACATATATGTATATATGCGACCCGCTATAGATATTATGACACGATCAGGTTACGATCCCGGAGTAGACTTCATATCAATAAATGTTGTTCCATTTGATGGTATTATGATTTATGGATCAAATATAATATCTATAATAGAATCATACATTTATTAAATAATATGAAAGGAGAGTGTCTGATATGCATAATGTAAAAATAGTAGACGATAAAGGAAATCTGATTGGTGAAAGATTTGATGTTACTTCAGAAGAAGTACGCAAGTTCATCTCCAAAGGATTCCATGTTATAGATGTAACCAATCATACGGAGATCACTGAATCAATGATTATGGAACAAGTCGGTGTCTCTGAATGTATCATGGTATAATCTATAAAAAGATGTATACAGACATATATAATTCAGATGGTAACACATTCATGTGTCACTATATAAACAACATCTAAATTTATTTCTAGGAGGAAATTAAAATGGCAACATCTAAAGGATTCTCACTCGCATCTTTCGTAGAATACGGTAACAGATGCATCAACAACGCAAACAACTCAACACCTGTAATGCAGGAAGCTTTCAAGAAGGATCTCAAGAAGGCAATCGCACATGCAGGCTACCCATCAAAGGATGAGATTGGAGTAGTTGATGAAATCAACGACTTCGAACTCACAAACACACTTGCACAGGTTCCAACACTTGTGTCATCATTCATGAAGGACGAACAGAGAGCATTCGATCTCCCAGCTGTTGATCCAAACACATGCCCAGCATCAATCAAGGTTGTAGCAGTCGATGAGAAGACAAAGACAGGAACAATCATGCTCGGAGATAAGAAGGGTGAACAGTACACATCAACTGTTGCTGCACACGAAGAGATCTCTGTAAAGAACAGAAGGGACGCTTTCAAGAAGTAATTCATCAACCAACACAACATATACAGAATGTTTTCTCCCCCATTATCGGGGGAGATGCATGTCTGTGTAAAATCATATTCAAGAGGATAAAGCAATGAAGGAAACAATTATCAGTTTAAAGAAATATGGGTTTAATGCAATCCCGAATATGTTACTAATCGCAAAGTACATATCATATGGGGGACCAATCATAATTAAAGAAACAAACAAAAAACCATCCATAGTATTTTTTGATCACAATGGAGATGAATGCTACTGGATATTTGGAGATAAACATATCGATGTGGATACAGCTTTAATCAAGTTATTCACATTAATTGAGAAAAACAGTATCGAAGAATTTACATTCTTTATAGAAGATTTGTATTGTATGTTTCATACATCTGAATGTAACAGGAAACATTACATCAAAGAAACATATGAAGATTCCGAGTTAGATATGTTACGTCATCATGTAACATTGTCAAGAACAGAACTCATTAATGCAATTGCAAACACAGAGAATAATACTATCGGCGGTATAGACGAATTAGTTAAACTCTTTGACATAGACAATATCTCACTCATAGAGAGTGCAGATGAGGTACATAAACTCTTAGAAAAGTTTTAAGGAAGTGATCTATATGGAGGAAGAAACATACACTGTGGGTATGTGTCCATTATGTGGATTAAAGAGAATGACACTTGTTGTTGAGAAAGAACATCATCAAACGTATACTAAATACGTATGTACAAAGTGTAACTGTGAAACTCATAAACGTAAAGTACCTTTATCAACATTCGGTACAAATAATACAATTCCACTCTCTATAAGTTACTTAATGAATCATTGGAAATCTTTGGAAGAATACTTTCTACACAGAAGAGAATACACTAATCAGAAAGTATTAATACATACTAAAGAGTCAGCAAAACAGATATATCTCAAAGTGTGTCCTTTATGTAGATCGCATGAGATTATAGTCGTTAAAGACTTTAAACGAGGTGGAGAATGTTTACTTTGTAAACAATGTAATTTCCATTCAGGATATCGTCCTTTCGTAGAGACTCCAGAAGAACATTCTAAGCTGTATACAAATTGGAATAATATGTAAACACACTCCCCCATATGGGGGAGTGTGAATACTGTTTTATGTATATAATTTCATTAATTGATTTGGGATTTCTTCATTGAACATTGATTGTGTACTGTTTGTATTTTTTGTACCTACATTGATAGCAGCTGGTTGTTTTTTATCCAGTCTATCAATGACTTGTTCAACTAAGGATTCAAGTCTCTTTGCAGATACATTGAATTCAATCTTAGATAATGAAGAAATCATTTGTTCACGACTCATACCATCATAAGATGAATTGACAACCTGATACGTTGGCTGAGCAGGTGTAGGAGTATCCATATATGGATCAAACAGGAAATCAGTAACATCACCAGAACCATATAAGCTAGCAGGTTTATAGTTATTCTGAACCATCTCTGATGTTCTGTATAATGTGAGATAATTCCTCGGTACACCATCAATACCAAAGTTAGGATCAGATACACTTGTGAGGTTATATCTTCCACTGTTCTTATTGATTGCTGTGACTCTCCATGGTCCCTTAGAATAATACAGATCACCAACTGTACGTGTTCCAGCAAAATCAGTTGTCGTGAATGTCTTACCCTTTGAATCTGAAGTGAAGATAACTTCATCATTCGTATTCATTGCACGATCAGTACCCGTTGCAGACGCAATATCATATGATGTAATCGGAAGATTACTCTGCATTGCATTCATCTGTTCAGCATAGCTTGGAAGTTTTGGACCAATCGGTGAATCATACTTATTAAGATCAACATTGTTCAATGAATCTGGCATTACAGGTCCAACAAATGCATCTGATCCAACCGGAGGAACATAGTTAAGATAATGATTGTAGATATCGTTTGCATATCCACCTCTCTTAATAGCATTACCATTCCAATCTGCAGGATTCTCAAACTTAGTTAAGAATGCATACATCGCATCATATGCCGAGTTAGTTGATTTAAGTGTGTTTAACAATGATGAGAAATATGATTGATTGAGTTCGTAGTTAAGTGTGTCTAACTGACCACCCATATCACCAATGCTTAATCCTTTTGATTTAGTATGATCCCACAGATTCTGTTTATGATCAGATGTGGTCCATTGTACTAATCCGTATCCTTTTCTGTCTGAGATGAATCTTGATTGTGGATATGATCCTGAATCTACATTGTTTGTGTATGAGATGTCGGTTATCGGATTATCATAGTTTCCTTCTTCACGTCTTGGTTCAAATATAGATTCGACTTGCATGTTAGCGAGCACACCTGCAGCTCCAGCTTTAGTCAATCCCATGTTGTTTGTAAGGTAATTCCAGATCTTATCGCGATTATCATCACCTACAAGAGTTCCACCACTACTGCTGGTTCTGTCAGCAATGAATCTCATTATAGTATCAACGTATGGATTATAACGTGTTTGCTTAGTAACTGTCTGAGCACCTCCGGCATTACCTTCAATACATGTCCAGTTATCACCGTTATTTGTTAAAATCCATCCTATATGATCCCATCTTCGTCCTTCATTGTATACTGGGTCCACTTCTGGATTTGGATTATCCCAGTCGAAGAATACAACGTCACCACGTTCAGCATCTTTTTTATCTACTTCCTGCCAATCAGATGATTCTTGCATAGCTTTAAGTAAATAACCAACTGTCCAGTTATATGCTCCTTCATAACCGTTTCTCTTCATTACTTCGGATACATAGTTAGCACACCAGTCATGAGGTCCACCACAGTTTACAGCATCACGAGATTTACCAACATCCTGTTCTGCTGTAGAAATAAACTTCTCCGCTGTAGCAGATGTTCCTGTTGTGCTCCCTCCATTACCACCAGAGAAGAATGATTTTATTCCGGAGAATAACTCGGACGCACCTGTCATCAGTTTACTAAGAATACCACCATTGGCATCATAATCAGAATCAGCTTCTCTGTTTTTATATTCTGATTGATATGCTGTAGAAATGTCATCCTTTGCAGCTTCAAGTAAATACTTATTACGTAATTTATTCCATTTCTTAGCATATGATTTATCACTCTGCCATACATGCTTAGGATGATCTTTCTGGAACTGTTCATATGCTTTCTCTTCATAGTCAGTTATTTTTACACCCTGAGATTCAAGCAGCTTATCAGCAGCTGTAACAGCTTCGGCTTCTTCCTTTTGAGTTTGTATAGCTGAATATGAATCACTATCATCATCAAATTTGAATATACTGAATAATCCACTTGTAAGGTCTTTAAGTTCGCTCATAGCATCGGTAACTTCTTCAGAGAATTCAAATCCAAAGTCACCAGATCCATATAAACCAACCTTTGATCCTGATATAACGTCGCTTATGTTTTCTGATGAGATTCGTCCTGTTAATGGATTACTTACGTATACTCGACTTCCTCTACCACCAACTATATTTACATAGTGATTGTTTCCATTTTGAGTACCATAAGCTCCACCAGAACCAAGTACAGTTATTGGATTACGTGATGATGCTGAAAGTAATGATTCACGTGTAACTGTTCCTGGTATTAAGTTCACACCCATATTACGTGCTGTATTAATATATCCAGCTACAGATGTTCCTCGTCTTGGATCATATGAACCAGAACCAGTCATGCTTCCTGCTAAGCTTGCAGCATTAATACGTCCACCTCGACGATTAATATTCTCTGTTAATGCAAGAGGACCGCATCCACGTTGTCCCATGTTCATATATGTACCGAATGAGCCCATGTTACCAGAACCAGTTTCATCCAATACTTCTGCCGAGTTACCTTCTTCATCAGTATATACATCAACGATGTCACCTACCATAGGTATTCTCTTGATTAAACTTGATGTACCTTCTTTCCATCCAGTGAATGTATCTTTGAATCCTTGTGTGACAGATGATATACCAGCTTTAAGTAATTTACCGCCATCGAATGCTTGAATGAGGAAACCTACTCCTGACATTACAGCACCCTTAACCATTGTGATTCCTCCGTTTATAGCCTTAACGAAGCTTCCAACAGTTGAGAGAGCTTGATCGATATTTGCAAGTATAGGTGTAACCCACTTAGTCATTACTTCAACGATTGGTTTGATCTGTGGAATGAGTTCTTCTCTGATTACAGATACGATTGGTGATGCTGATCCCTCTGGTTCTTCGCCATAGTCTCCACTACCAGTCAATGTACCATCAAGAACATTACCCTTTATCGGTTGATATCCAGTATTATTAACAGGAATCATATCGGTTGCACTCTTAGTGTCTTCAACCTTAGCGCCAGTAGGATTAAATACAGATCCTAAACCGTCCTTAAGATTATTAAGACCACTATCAACAAGAGTCTTACCGTCTTCCTTAAGCTTCTTGTCATGCTTAAGTGCACCTACGATGTACTTAACTCCACCAACAATTGTCTTTAATGAACCTGATACTACTTCAAGTATACCAGTGATCATCTTCAGCATTGGAGTAATAACAACCAATACAGGTTTTAATACATTAACGACGACATCTAATGCTGGAGCAAGTATAGGTGTTAATGCTTCTAGTAATGGATTAAGAGCATCAAACAACATTTCAATGATCGGACCAATAGATTCGAATATAGGTTGTAATACCTTAATCAATGATATAGCCATCTTAGATACAGTATCCATTACCTTTGTAAGCGACTTGCTGATAGTATTGACTATTGGAGTGATGACTTTCTTGATTGTATTGAATACCTTGTTAAGCGGTTTAACAGCTTTACTCAATGCTCTTTCAACAAGAGTCATGATTGCTTTAACTCCACTTAATCCAGCTATAGCAGAAAGTATCATCTTACCAAAACCAGCTAAGATCTTTGTAATACCGCCAAGCATTTTTCCTATGTTGAACAGAGGGCTTACCTTCTTATTACCACCAGCAGCACCTTCTTCACCAGCTACTGCTTCGGATGCAGTCTCGGGTTTAGCTTTACTCTTACTACCAGATCTTTTGCCTTTCTTTCCAGACATATTCTCTGATATACCGATGATAGAATCACGAATGACTGTGAAGATAGATTCTTTCTTACCAGAGATCATCTCACTCATTTCGTTTGTAGCTACATCAGACATACTCTCTGGAGTCTTAAGTTTAGCAGCTTTCTTACGTTCTTCTTCTTTATTGAATACAGACATAAAGCCTTTACCAAATTCAGAAGAATTCATAAAGTTTTTAAACTTATCTACGACTTTATCTGTAGCTTTCTCTGAATCTTCTTTTGGTTTATCCTTTTCTGTCTTATCTCTTTCAGCAAAGATATTCTTGAATGTATCTGATATTCCAGATGTTATTGGTTTAATGAGGCCATCATTAAGTCCCTTAACGAGATTCTTACTTACACCCAATACAGCTTTAGTAGGATTAGTAACAAATGTCTGTACAAGTCCGTCTGTCTTATTACCTTCTTCATCCGTAGATCCAAATAAAGATTCTCTAACAGCAGATCCACCTCTGAATACATCGGAAGCACCACTCTTAAAGAGTTTAAGTATCGGAGCAAATATCTTTGTAGCGAATGTCTTTAATCCTTTGAAACCAAGCTTAAGTATAGCCTTGATTGGTGTGAGTATCTTATGGAATGCTAAAGTAACTCCAGCAAGAATCTTTCCTACGATTCCTTTATTTTGTCCAGAACCATCTTCAGAGTTCTTACTGTTAACACGATTAAGCATTGGGATGATACTCTGGTTAAGTCTCTTCTTAGTATTAGCATCCTGAATCTGACCAATCATTTGTTTGATTGCATTAATATCTGATTGAGATACTTCACCATCTGCTGTGGCAGTTTGAGCCATCTGCATGATCTGTTGAACAAGTAACTTATCTTCATCAGATATACTATTATTCTTACTTAAAGCTTCATTACTGTAGTCTTGTTGAACACCCTTGAATGCAACTCTTTCTGCTACCTCATGCATCTTATCCGTAGCAGCTTCTTTTGCTTTACTGATTAATTCATTACCTTTAACCTTGATAGTATCTTTAGCTGCTGAAGCAAGATTTGTTCCTATCTGACCTACATTGGATGCTATAGAAGTTATCTGTCCGATATAATCCGCATTACCATCTACACCGGCTGGAGTATTTCCTAAACCGAGTATTTGACCTATACGTGAATCACTGAGCTTAGTCATCAATGAATCTACAATAGCATCTGCTTCAGGTGATGATGGAGGATTGTTTGTCGGTGGTGTAGGATTATCTCCACCACTCGGTGTAGTACCATTACCAGAACGATGTTTTCTGTTACCTGTGTTGGTACCGTCACTAAGATTACGGAAAGTATTCTTCATCATCTGGTCTGTGATTGTACCAGCTTGATCACCATAATCACCCTGAGCTACCTCGATAGCTTCTTGTCTCATATTAATTAATGCTTGAGAAACACTTTGAATGAATCTTTCTCCATCAATTATACTTCCTGAGAGTTTAAGCAGAATGGTTTGACATAAAGTCTTCCAATATTGAGGTGATCCTCTACGTGCAGTCTTTATAAGCTTAACAGCATAATTGATCGTAGCCATATCATCAGGGTTAAGATCTGCTGTCTTTAACATCGATCCACCAGAACGTTCAAGATACATTACATATGTAGCTTGTAATGCTTT
>Ga0326511_10000921_pt1 | contig 25155 bp, 26 predicted proteins | sample 0_2496_0518_D_FD_203701 | JGI IMG/M metagenome (GOLD analysis project Ga0326511, IMG submission 203701) | Bovine rumen microbial communities from UC Davis, California, United States - 0_2496_0518 | ecosystem: Host-associated > Mammals > Digestive system > Stomach > Rumen | place: USA...
GTCTTGGTACATTCAATCCTGTGAAAACTGTGAATGACCTTTTACGCGAACAGCATCAATAAAGATTCATATTTCAACACTGTTAAATAGGTTATATATTGAATTTGATAAAAAAATATTTTCCTGAGATTACGGAGACTCAAGTTGAGCAGTATGCTCAGCTTGAGTCGCTGTATGGAGAATGGAATCAGAAGATTAATGTGATATCACGTAAGGATATTCAAAACTTATATGAACATCATGTTCTTCATTCGCTTGGTATTGCTAAGGTGATAAGGTTTACTCCAGGTAGTAAAGTGATGGATCTTGGCACAGGTGGTGGTTTCCCAGGTATTCCGCTTGCAATTCTTATGCCAGATGTAGAGTTTCATCTTGTTGATAGTGTCGGGAAGAAAGTGAAGGTTGCGGAAACGGTAGCAAAAGCAATTGGCCTTACAAACGTAACATGTTCTCATAGTAGAGCTGAAGATATTAAAAGAGATTACGACTTTGTCGTTTCCAGAGCTGTTATGCCATTTGTCGATCTGATGAAATGTGGAAGAAAGAATATTTCTAAGATTCAGCGTAATTCATTACCTAATGGTTTTGTTGTTCTAAAGGGTGGTGATTTGCATTCAGAGATGGCCAGTATGAGAAGCCTATGTACCGAATGGAATCTGTCTGATTGGTTTACGGAAGATTTTTTCAAAGAGAAAAAAGTTGTTCATGTTTGTGTTAAGAATTAATTCGAAACGAAGTGTTAGATGTTAAAACATTTATAGTAAATCCTCTAGAAGTAAATTGTTATATTATTTCTGACGAGACGAAAGAAGCAGTAATCATAGATCCTGGTATGTTTGCTGAATCTGAGTGGAGTGATGTGAAAGAATATGTTGACGGTCATGGTCTTTGTGTTAAGCATTGTCTGCTTACTCATACGCATTTTGATCATGTGATGGCGTGCCACTATGTCGAAAAAGAATGGGGACTTCGCCCAGAGGGACATGCAGATGATGTGGATCAGTATAAAGACTTAAAACGTCATGTTGCTATGTTCCTTGGTTTCTCTATGGATGTTCCTTCCCAACCACCATTTAGAAACTGTGTTAATGAAGGTAGTACGATTACTTTTGGCACTCACACCATTGAGGTTATTCATACACCAGGCCATTCAAGAGGAAGTGTCTGTTATTATATTAAAAATGAGAAAGCATTGTTTGCTGGTGATACGCTTTTTGCAGGTAGTTGTGGGCGTACGGATCTCACGGGAGGAAATTATACGCAAATGATGCATTCTTTACAAAGACTTACCTTGCTTCCTGCTGACACAATTGTATATACTGGTCATGGTCCGTCAACGACCATAGAAAAAGAAACGAGATGGATACAAGCAACTTACAGAAAATAAAACAGAGATATGGCATAGTTGGTAATGCTGAAGGACTGAATCGTGCACTTGACATAGCGGTTCAGGTAGCTTCTACAGACCTGTCTGTACTCATTGTTGGAGAAAGTGGGGTAGGAAAGGAGATTATTCCTCGTATCATTCATGATAACTCCAGTCGTAAGCATAATAAGTATTTTGCTATTAACTGTGGTTCTATCCCAGAAGGTACTATAGATTCAGAACTATTCGGGCATGCTAAGGGAGCCTTCACAGGTGCAATTGGTGAACGTGAAGGATATTTTGGTGTATCTGATGGTGGAACTCTTTTTCTTGATGAGGTTGGCGAATTGCCATTGGCTACTCAAGCCCGCTTGCTTCGTGTTCTTGAAACAGGCGAATACATTCGTGTGGGAGAAAACGTTGTGAAACACACCAATGTCCGCATTGTTGCTGCTACTAATGTAAACATGCAGAAAGCTATTCGAGAAGGTCGTTTCCGTGAAGATCTCTACTATCGTCTCAGTGCTATTCCTATCACTATGCCGCCGTTGCGTGAACGTGGTAACGATATAGAACTCTTATTCCGTAAGTTTGCATATGACATTTCAGAGAAATATCATATGGACCCGATTCAGCTTACACCTGATGCTCGTGTTTTGCTTGTGAAATATAAATGGCCAGGTAACATACGTCAATTACGCAACCTAACGGAGCAAATATGTGTTATAAGTGAAGAAAGAAAAATCACAGCTGATATTTTGCGTTTATATGGTGTGACTGATGATTCTACGCCTGGCGGATTGGTATATCAGAGTGGGGGTGGGAGTGATTCTGAAAATCATACATATGAAAAAGATCGTCAACAGATTTTACAACTCATAAGTAGTTTAGGTAAGGAGTTGAAAGATTTGAAAGACTTTGTATATGGTGCAGCATCTGTTCGTCATGCATTACCTATTGGTAATAGCTCTTTTCGTCATTTGGATTCCGATGGTAACGTTCAACATATAAATGTATCGGAATTCGGTCAACAGATAGACGAAACTCCTATTCAGGAATTTGTGGAGCAGGAAGTCGCTCCATTGTCTATTCGCGATATGGAACGTAACAATATAGAGAAGGCTTTGAATAAATATAATGGTAATCGTAAGAAGGCTGCGGAAGAATTGGAAATATCTGAACGTACTCTATATCGTAAGATAAAAGAATTTGGTATCAGCACGATGATAATGCTGCTTATCTTTACTTCATCATTAAGTCTGTTAACTTCTTGCAGTGTTAGCTATAAATTCACAGGAACCAGCTTAAATTATGATAAGGTAAAAAGCATCAGTGTTGATAAGTTTCCAATCCGTTCTTCATATGTCTGGGCTCCTATGGAATCCATGTTTTATAACACATTAGTTGATGAATATGCGAAGAAAACCAAGTTGACAGTTTTGAAAAGAGGCGGCGATCTTCAAGTATCTGGTGAAATCGTTGAATACAGTCAGACAAATAAAAGTGTAGCTGCTGATGGCTATTCAGCACAAACACAATTGAAAATTACAGTAAATGTAAGATTCGTTAATAATTCAAACCATAATGAAGATTTTGAACAGCGATTCAGCGCTACTGCTGATTATGATTCGTCCCAACAACTTGCACAAGTACAAGATGCTCTCGTGCAAGAAATAATAAATGAAATAGTTGACCAGATATTTAATGCTACAGTTGCAAATTGGTGACATATTTAATTATATATATTTATGTTTGAAATTAAAAAATACTTGTCAAATCCCGCATTGCTTAACGAGGATACATTGAGCGAATTAAGTCTGACAATAGAACGTTATCCGTACTATCAAACTGCACGTTTACTTTATCTTCTAAACCTATATAAACTCGATCATGTGTTGTTTAACACAGAATTGAGAAAATCTATGATATTCATTCAAGATCGCAATTATTTGTTCCAAATGATAGAAGGTCAGCGTTACGAACTCCTTAAATATTTGACAGCAAATAACAATAATAGTTTTTCTACTCAACCATCTATCGCTAATCTGACAAGTGATTATACGTCTTATATGGAAGGTCTTGATGATATTATACTTGATGTTGACAGTACGACAGGAAAACGTATATTGCCACAACTTAAAAATAGTGAGCTAATTGATGCCTTCTTGGCACAAGAAGATGAAAATAAATAAAATTTTTTAGAAAAACTTCTTGCAATTCATTTAAAAGTATTAACTTTGCACCCGCAATAAATAAACATATTATGTATACACTTATTATCGTACTTATTCTCATTGCATCTGTATTAATGTGTGGGATAGTACTAATACAAGAATCAAAAGGTGGTGGTCTTGCATCAAGTTTTTCCACTTCAAATCAGATTATGGGTGTTCGTAAGACAACTGATTTTCTGGAGAAGGCAACATGGACTCTTGCTTGTGCAATGGTTGTTTTAAGTGTTGTTTCGTCTGCGTTTATTACAAAGACAACTGTTGAGGAAACTCCAATTCAGATTACTACACCTGCTAATCAGTCAACTGATGCAGGTAACATTCCATCTTTCCCAGCAAATAATAATCAAGCAAAATAGCCTGTGAAGGTTATATTCATAGATATTCATTGATAATAGTAAAAATTTAAGGGTTTAACAAAAATTTTGGAAGGAGAGTCTCCGTGAGGAAACTCTCCTTCAATATTTATATGTTTATTTTGATTCTTTTTTATTTCGTTCAAATAGTATTTTTCTTTCTCTTTCTATGGCTGGAATCGTTAATTCTTCAGGAACAAACATCCAGTGTCTTCTTGGTTTGGGTTCTATTATACCCTTTGCTTTGATATATTGTAGCATATAATATCTGATGTCCATTTTAGACATTGCTTTTATGCGATGTTCTATCTCTTCCTTTGTTAATCCTGCTCCTTTAGTAAGTAATTCACCGCCACCGTTTGCTCTGTAAGCAGTCATAGCCACCACGTATACATGCTCCATGTCGAAAGGCTGTCCGTCATCCATACATAATATATTTATACGTTCTCCAACTGGTTTTCTTACGTCTACTTCATATTTTATACCTGCGGCAGAATCAAAATTAAAAATGAAATTGGCAAACCCCATCATGTCTGGTTTGTTTTTCATGGGAGCAATCTGTAACATTAAATCGTCCGAACTTTTCATCTGATTTATCCAACCACCATAACTCATCTCAAGGTAATCTTTTATTTCCTTACCAGTCATTTCTATTGTGAATAGGTGATCTTCAAAACGAGATATGTCAAACAAATTACTAATGCTTACTTCACCTGCTTCTATTGAAGCATTGAAAAATAGTGGGGCAGAGAAGGATATGTCAGCTCCTGAAATATACAATTGCAATTCCTGAATTAAGTCTATGTATGCAGAAGATCCAAAATATGCATCTTGTATGTCTATTCTGTTTGCAAATACTCCGATTTTCTCCTCTGCATATTTTTTTACGGCCTGAAAATCTTTCATAAATATACGCATATACTCAATTGTATTAGTATTGCGTAATCCTCCGATATATTGTATTTTTGCGTCAGTTTGGGTGCCTAACACTTTGTTTTTTTCATCTATATCAAAGATTACATCTACCTCTGCAACAGATATAGCATGACATCCAGGGTTTAGACACCAAATTTTCTTGCCTTCAGGATTAGCTATTTGTTCTATATTACTAGAGTGGTCATGACCATATAGTATAATATCAAATCCTTTTACAAGTTCAGCTACATCTCTTACTTCATTTTCTTTATATTGCTCAGTCTCTATACCTTCACTCATGCCTGAGTGAAATAGACCAATAATGTAGTCAGGCTCTTCTTTTTCTTGTACTATTTTAATCCATTTCTCAGCACTTTCCTTTACACCCTCAAACTTCATGTCGCTCCATATCTGATGTGGAATCCACTGAGGAATGGCTGCTGTAATAAAACCGATTACTGCAATTTTTAGACCACTTCTTCGTATAATTGTATATGGTTGAAAATATGGTTCGTTTGTTAACGTAGAAATTGCATTTGCTCCGAGTATTGGAAAATTACAACTGTCTACATAGCTATCAAACACCTCATGACCAGTTTCAATGTCGTGGTTACCCACAACAGACACGTCATAGCCTATGTAATTGCAAATATCTGCTACTCGATGATGTTCCTCGCGAGCTACATAATTAAAAAAATAGCTAGTTGGTTCACCTTGTAACATGTCACCGCCGTCAATTAATATGGTTCCCGAAGGGTTCGCTTTGCATTGTTGTGCTACATATCCGTGTACTCTTTGCAGGCTACCCTTACACCAACGCGCATGTCGAAAGTCGTAAGGAAAATAAAAGCCATGTACGTCAGTTGTGAAGATAATCTTTATCTTACTCTGCCTTACCTGACTTTCCATTTTGTTTTATTTTTTAATGAGTAAATTAGTTTGCCGCTTCGAATTCTTTTAAGAATCTTACATCATTTTCTGAAAACAAACGTAAATCCTTTACTTGATACTTCAAGTTTGCTATGCGCTCTACACCCATACCGAAAGCATATCCTTTATACTTTGTAGAATCAATGCCATTCAATTCTAACACTCTTGGATGAACCATACCGCATCCTAGGATCTCAAGCCATCCGCTACCCTTACACATAGAACATCCTTTTCCCTTACAGAGGGTACAACTTACGTCCATCTCAGCGCTTGGTTCTGTGAATGGGAAATAGCTTGGACGCATGCGGATTTTAGTGTCTTCGCCAAACATCTCCCTTGCAAAAAGCAGTAGGACCTGCATAAGATCAGTGAAACTTACATTTTCATCTACATATAGACCTTCTACCTGATGGAAGAAACAATGTGCACGGGCAGATATTGCTTCGTTTCTATATACACGTCCAGGACAAACAATTCGAATGGGGGGCTGAGAATGTTCCATTACTCGACTCTGTACAGAACTAGTATGAGTACGGAGGATTATGTCTGGATGTGCCTCTACAAAGAATGTATCTTGCATATCTCGAGCAGGATGATCCTCTGCGAAATTCATGCTAGAGAAGACATGCCAATCATCCTCTACTTCGGGACCCTCAGCAAGTGAAAAACCTAATCGCGAGAAAATGTCAACTATTTCATTCTTAACAATATTCAAAGGGTGTCTAGTGCCTAATTCTAAAGGGTAGGCAGTTCGAGTTATGTCAATATGGGACTCTTTGCCGTCGCTTTGTTGCAGACTTTGTCTTAGTCCATTGATAATCTCTTGAGCTTTATTCTTTAGTTCGTTGATTTTGATACCAATTTCTTTCTTCTGTTCAGGAGGTACATTACGGAAATCATTCATCAGAGCCGTAATTTCTCCTTTTTTGCTTAAATACTTGATTCGCAGAGACTCAATATCTTCCGCATTTTTGGCTGTCAACTGCTCTACCTCAGTAAGCAAGTTTTGTATTTTCTCTAACATGTTTTTTTGATAAATTTTCTGCGAAGGTACAAAAAAAAACCATCTTTTTCAAATATTTTATGAAAAGAAGCTATAGTTTTACAAAAATATGTCATAACTTCGCAACCAAAATAGGAGTTCTTGTCTTTTGTGATCATTATTTAAGGTATGTAAGGATTCCTAAAAATAAATATTTTTCATGATTAGCTTGTAGTAGCTAATTTTATAGTTATTATTAATTTTTTTTTGATATCTCGCCCGACTGTGATAGTTAGGCGAGTTTTTTTTAATTAATGTTTTTTTGCTTCATGATATAGACATTTATATAATGCTTGTTGTTTTTTTTATATATATTGTTGTTTTTTTGGGGATTTTATTACTATTTTATAAAAAAATCATATAACTTTGCAAGCTATTTATGCGTTTGCGCGAGTAGGATGTAATTATAGTTTATTCTGTATGAGACAATTAAAGATTACGAAGAGCATCACTAATAGAGAAAGTGCTTCGCTCGATAAGTATTTGCAAGAGATTGGTCGTGAGGAGTTGATTACTGTAGAAGAGGAAGTAGAGTTAGCTGGACGAATACGTAAAGGGGATCGTCGTGCTTTAGAAAAATTGACTAGGGCTAACCTGCGTTTCGTTGTATCTGTTGCCAAACAGTATCAGAATCAAGGATTAAGTTTGCCGGACCTTATAAACGAAGGTAATCTTGGCCTAATTAAAGCTGCTGAGAAATTTGATGAAACTCGTGGTTTCAAATTTATCAGTTATGCTGTATGGTGGATTCGTCAGAGTATCTTACAAGCTCTTGCCGAACAGAGCCGTATAGTACGACTTCCTTTAAATCAGGTAGGTTCGCTGAATAAGATTAGCAAGGCATTTTCCAAGTTTGAACAGGAGAATGAACGTCGCCCTTCGGCAGAGGAGTTAGCAGAACAGCTTGATTTGCCTGTAGATAAAGTTGCAGATACAATGAAAGTAAGTGGGCGACACATCAGTGTGGACGCTCCATTTGTAGAAGGTGAGGACAATAGTTTGCTTGATGTGTTGGTAAATGATGATTCCCCTATGGCTGACCGTTCGCTCGTTGGCGAATCTCTTTCTAAGGAGATCGATCGTACACTTGACACTTTAACTCCAAGGGAGAAAGAGATTATCCGCATGTTCTTCGGTATTGGTGAACATGAAAAAACACTTGAGGAGATTGGTGACAGGTTCAACCTGACTCGTGAACGTGTGCGTCAGATCAAAGAAAAGGCAATACGCCGACTGAGAGCGAATTCAAAAAATAAACTCCTGAAGCAGTATCTGGGATAAAATGAATTTTACAAAGTATATAGCATTTTTTCTGCTGACAGCGTTTGTTGCTGTGGCATGGAATACAGCCGAAGCAAAGAAAGACAATAAGGATACTGGTACTCATGCTCCGTTCGTCATGGAAAAGACTGCTGGAAAGGTGTTTGTATTCGGTGTGTCGCAAAGACTTGGCGGCGACAAGGTTTATATCACGGAGATTTCCGAGGTAGACAGCCTTGCTTTGCAGAAGAAAACCAATTTTCTACCTTTCCGATCTGCTTTTAGTCTTCAGCTTCAGAGTTTTACAGAGGGTGTTCTAAATGAACAGTATCAGACTGTAAGTATTTTCTACAGTGCTAAGAAGGATAAGCTGAAACAAACTCTAGCAAAGGTAAGAAAGCGTTATCAGTTGAATAAGAGTAAGGAAGTTGCTACCATAGCTCTTGAGTTATTCAAATTCAAGCATCCGCTTGATATGCATGATACGAAAAGTGAGGAAAAAGAAATACATAATGAATTAAAAGAGTGAGTGCACTAAAACACGTTATTTTTTTTCTGGCAGCTACTATGCTGTTGTTCGCTTGCAAAAAGGAAGAGCAGAAAGAAGAGCCAAAGGAACATTATGGTACGACAAATGGTCGTACCGTTTTAGCTTATATTGTCTCTGATAACAACATGTCGGCTCAGGCACAGATTGACATTAGAGAGATGCTTATTGGCGCTAAATATTTAGGGGATAAGGATCATCTGATGATTTATTTGGATGATTCTACATTCCCAAGAATATATGATGTGACAAACTCAAATGCCGGACAGGCATACAAAGATTTGACTCCGGTTTATGCATTCGACAAAGAGGTGAATTCATGTTCATATGACCAATTCCTGTGGGTTCTGAACTATATGAAAGAACACTATGCATCGGACAGTTATGGATTAGTTCTGTGGTCCCACGGCAGTGGATGGCTTCCTGCAACTCCAAGCACAAACTCAAAAACATATGGTGTTAAAAGTCGTTCGTTCGGTGTTGATAAAGAGAACGGAAAAAGTATCACAGGTCATCAGATGGACATAGAGGAGATTGCCAGAGCTATAGGTGATTTCCAAAAAGTTGATTTCTTGATTTTCGATGCTTGTTTTATGCAAAATATAGAGGTGCTTTATGCACTTAGAAACGTAGCAAAGACAATCATTAGTTCGCCTGCAGAAGTTCCTGGTGATGGTGCCCCATATCAAACTATGCTGAAACCAATGTTTGAGGACGATTGTTATGTCAAGGGTATGGTAGATGCATATTATAACGAGTACAAATATTCGACAGTGTATGGTATTTTATTATCGGCAGTGAATTGCGAATGCCTTGAAAATTTCGCTCGGATTACTCGTACTTATGTACAGAAATATAAGAATGAACTGTTGACAACAGAATATGTAGATAAATATAACAAACCTACGATTCTGGATTATTTCTGGTTCGATATGTACACGAGCAGTTCTGTTCAATATCCAGACTTCTATGATATGAAGGGGCTGATGATGAAAGTGATGACAACAGAAGATTTTGTTACATGGAATGAGGAACTTAATAAAATTATCGTTGCCAGCGTATATACGAATCTGTGGTTTTCAGCTGCTATGAATAAGCAGTATAAGACTGTTGACGGAGATCAATATAGTGGAGTTTCAATGCATATCCCTTTGGAAAAGTATGCTGTTAAGACTTCCGGTTTTAAAGGTTTTGCTAGTTCTTATTATGATACCGAATGGGCACAGAAAGTATGGGAGGCAATTGAATGAGAAACAAATATTACAAGGTTGGTGGACATACATATAAGTTAGTGTTTTTCGATGATAGGAATACTGACGATTTACTAATGTCTAGCAAACCATTTGAGGTAAACCCAACAGAAGATGATTTATTGTTTACTATGCAGGTAAATGATAACTGGTATCCCCATGAAAAAGGACAAGAAATCGGACATTTTGACTGTGGGGGAAATATGCATGATGTGTATAAACTAAATGATGGTTCGTATCAGATTTTAGTTTCCAATCCAGCTGGGTATAAATGTTGTTTGATGGAAACTAATGCTACTTTCGATTATGCCAACGTAAAGCTAAACGGATCAGATTCTATGCGTTTATTTGGACTAAACAACGCATTGATGATGGTTTATGCCTTTGCCGGTTCACTTCGTAACACAGTATTGATTCATGCTTCGGTTGTAAGAAAAGATTCCTTTGGTTACCTTTGTTTAGGTGTGAGTGGAACAGGAAAAAGTACACATACAGGACTGTGGCTGAAACATATAGAAGGTACAGATTTAATGAATGATGATAATCCGGTTGTTAGAGTCTATGAGAATGGGACAGTTAGAGTATATGGTTCGCCTTGGAGTGGAAAGACACCTTGCTACAGAAATACTGACGCGCCAGTTGGTGCATTCTTGCAGCTGAAGCAGGCACCATACAATAAAATTAGACAGATGTCTGTCGTTGAAACTTTTGCCTCATTATTGCCTTCCTGCTCTGTAATGAAATGGGATGAGAGAAACTATACTGGTGTGTGTGACACAATCAAAGCAATAATGGAAAACTCTAAGACTTTTCTGCTTGAGTGTCTGCCAGACGAGGCTGCTTGTCAATTGAGTTATAGTACTATTAGAGCAGTGTAGTATATAAATGGAGACAGTTCAGTTGCAAAATGACATTTTCCTGCCGCACTTGGTAGAATTCATTAGTGAAGGTCATACTGTTACTATTGTTGCCCGAGGAAATAGTATGATGCCTTTTATTCATGACAGTCGTGACTCTTTGATTTTTTCTGCTTTAGAGTCCGATGTGAGAGTAGGGGATGTTGTGCTGGCTGAGATTCATAAAGGTGTATTTGTCTGTCATAGGATAGTCGGGATAAAAGCCGGGATAGTTACCTTGAGAGGCGATGGAAATGTTCAAGGGACGGAAACATGTATTATAGAAGATGTGCGGGCGCAACTCATTTCTGTTGTAAGAAATGGAAGACATTATAATCTGAAGACCTCGAGAGTCTGGAAACTATATTCTTTCTGCTGGACAAGGCTTTTGCCATTGAGACAATATTTGCTGGCTTTATACCGGTTACTGGCTTTGCATCAACTACCCCAAAGATGGCAGAGATAATAATATCAAAATAATCTGCACTTCTTTTTTTCTTTGTATAAGATTTTTATATAACTTTGCCTATGATTTAGCAAAGGATTTCCGTATCTTTGCAAAGAATATATAATGATTAAATATTTCATATGAAGATTAAAGAAGGATTTGAATTACGCACCATTTGTGGAGAAAATATCATTATCTCACATGGGGTAGAAAACATAAATTTTACGCAGATTATAACTTTAAACGAATCAGCTACATCTGTTTGGAATGCTATTATCGGCAAGGAGTTTGACATCAATGATATAGTGAATGTGTTGACTGATGAATATGAAGTGAATGAAGAAATAGCTCAGAAAGATGCTAAAGAACTTGTTGAGAGTTGGAAGAAGATAGGACTGGTAGGATGAATGTAAAAATTGAACCGAGCTGGAAAGAGGTTTTGCAGACAGAGTTTGACAAACCTTATTTTGTTAAGCTGACAGATTTTGTCAGAAGCGAATATAAACATGGTAAGGTTTATCCTCCTGCTAGTCTTATTTTCAATGCTTTTAATTTATGTCCTTTCAATAATGTAAAAGTGGTTCTGATAGGACAAGACCCGTACCATGAACCAGGGCAAGCACATGGACTGTGCTTCTCAGTTTGTGACGGAGTCCCGTTTCCTCCATCGTTGTTGAACATATTTAAAGAACTGAAAAACGACATAGGTAAGGATATTCCTCAATCTGGTAATTTAAGCCGGTGGGCAGAACAGGGAGTTTTATTACTGAATGCAACGCTTACAGTTAGAGAGCATCAAGCTGGAACTCATCAGGGACATGGTTGGGAAGAGTTTACGGATGCAGTTATCAAAATACTTAGCGAGAAGAAAGACGGACTGGTGTTCATGTTGTGGGGTAGTTATGCTCAAAGCAAGGCAAAACTAATAGACGAGAGACGACACTGCGTACTTCGTTCTGCACATCCATCGCCTTTGTCAGCATATAGAGGATTTTTTGGAAATAATCATTTTTCTCTAACAAATGATTATTTGTTGAAAAATGGTAAAACAAAAATAAATTGGTAATAAATATCTATTATGTATTATGAGTAACGTTTTGGACGAAATAAAATCCAGAGATTTTGGTCACATGCCTAAGATTCTAATCATATTGTGGGGCTTTGTTTTATTTATATTTGCCTGCATTGCAATGTTTATATTCAGTATCTCTCAAGGTTGGTTTGGTGAGTTACCACCTGTGTCAGATCTAGAAAATCCGATAAACAAATATGCATCAAGAGTATTCACTAGTGATAATAAATTGCTGGGTACATGGAGCTACGCATCGGAAAATCGTGTTATGGTAACATATGATTCACTACCACAGAATCTTGTAAATGCCTTAGTCGCAACTGAAGATGAAAGATTCTTCGAACACTCAGGTGTTGACCTAAGAGCATTGATGCGTGCTATAGTGAAGCGAGGATTTATGCACCAGAAATCAGCCGGAGGAGGTTCTACTATCACTCAACAATTGGCAAAGCAGCTCTATTCGGAAGTGGCAAGAGATACTCGTAAACGTCTGATGCAAAAACCTATAGAGTGGTATATTGCTGTTCAGTTGGAACGATTCTATACAAAGGAAGAAATCTTGACGATGTATCTTAATTATTTCGATTTCTTGAATAATGCTGTAGGTATAAAGAATGCTGCAAAGACATATTTCGGGCATGATCGTGTTAAGGATTTAAATCTTGTGGAATGTGCAACACTCGTTGGTATGTGTAAGAACCCCTCACTTTATAATCCAAGACGATTCCTGGACCGTAGCCGTAATCGTCGAAATGTAGTATTAGCTCAGATGCATAAATCTGGTTACCTTTCAAAGGAAGAAATGCTTTCAGCTCAGAAGATGCCTCTCGACATAAGTCATTTCCACGTTCAAGACCACAAAGAAGGTATGGCTCCATATTTCCGTGAATATTTGCGTCGAGTGTTTATGGCAAAGAAACCAGATAGAGACAATTATGCAGCTTGGCAATATCAACAATTTTACGACGATAGTCTTGCATGGGAGAATGATCCTCTGTATGGTTGGTGCAACAAGAACGTAAAGAAAGATGGTTCTCATTATAATATTTATACAGATGGACTTAAAATATATACTACACTTGATAGCCGTATGCAGCAGTTTGCAGAGGAATGTGTGGCAAACCATGTGTCAGGATATTTGCAAAAGGCGTTTGATGAGGAACAAAAGGGTAATCCGATTGCGCCGTTTTGGGAACTATCTAACGAAAAGATTAACCAGATTTTACATAGAGCCATGCGTCAGAGTGAACGTTATAGAGTAATGAAAAAGGATGGTTGTTCTGACGAAGAAATTGAAAAGGCTTTCAATACAAAGATTCCAATGATGCTCTATGGAAAGAACGAAGAAGTAGAAATGACCCCGCTAGACTCTATTCGCTATTATAAGCATTTCTTGAGAACAGCCATGATGGCAATGGATCCAAGAAACGGACATGTGAAAGTGTATGTAGGAGGATTGAACTATAGATATTTCCAATATGATAATGTGTTGGGCGGAGGAAGACGACAAATAGGATCTACTATGAAACCATTCCTGTATACTTTAGCTATGGAAAATGGATTCACTCCATGTGATGTAGCTCCAAACGTTCAACTGACATATGGCTCAGGACCAATGGCCTGGACTCCAAGGAATGGTTCTAAGGCTCGATATGGAGAGATGGTGACACTGAAGTGGGGACTCTCACAATCTAATAACTGGATTGCTGCTTACGTAATGAGTCAGTTGAACCCAAATGCACTTATCGACTTGGTACACCTGTTTGGTATTACTACTCAAAACATACATCCATCGTTACCTTTGTGTTTAGGACCATGTGATGTTAGTGTAGGCGAAATGGTTAGTGCTTATACTGCTTTTGCTAACAATGGAGTTCGTTTCTGTCCACTTCTTGTTTCGCACATAGAAGATTCAGATGGTAATATAATAGAAACTTTTACTCCAAGGATGAATGAGGTTATGTCTCAGGAATCATGTTATAAGATGATAGATATGCTTCGTGCTGTTATTGATCATGGTACAGGTCGCTCTTTGAGAACAGAAAAGTATGGCATAACTGCAGATATGATTGGTAAAACAGGTACGACAAACTCTAATGCTGATGGTTGGTTTATGGGAGTTGTACCCAAATTAGTAGTAGGTTGCTGGGTAGGTGGAGAGGATAGAGATATTCACTTCCGTAGTATGGCATTCGGTCAGGGTGCCAGAGCTGCACTGCCTGCAGTAGGTAATTTCCTTAATAAGGTATTTGCTACAAAGGATTTTGGTATTGCTCAGACTGACACATTTGCAATTCCGAATAATTTCAAATTCTGTTCTAGTGATTTGGATGACCTTGACTCAGCACCTAAGACTCCATCCGAAGAAAGTGAAATGGATTCTAATTTCCAATAATATAATATCTAATCCTTTTAATATGAAATTTATTGGTATTATTCCAGCAAGATACGCTTCTACAAGATTTCCTGGCAAGCCATTGGCTATTTTGGGAGGGAAGATGGTTATTGAACGTGTTTATAGACAAGTTGAAGGTGTATTTGACGCTGTTGTTGTTGCTACCGATGACGATAGAATAGAAAATGCCGTTAAGTCTTTTGGCGGTAATGTAGTGATGACTAGTATAAACCATAGAAGTGGAACAGATAGATGTTACGAAGCTCTACAAAAGGTAGGTGCTGATGAGTTTGATGTAGTTGTTAATATACAAGGAGACGAGCCTTTTATTCAACCATCGCAATTGCAAGCAATAAAAGGTTGCTTCGATGATGAAACAACAGATATTGCAACTTTAGTGAAACCTTTCACAACACATGATGGTTGGGATGCTTTGAATAATCCGAATTCTCCTAAAGTTGTTTTAAACAAAAATATGGAAGCAATGTATTTTAGTCGCTCTGTTATTCCATATTTTCGTGGAAAGGAAAATGATGAATGGTTAGAGAATCATACTTACTATAAGCATATTGGACTGTATGCATATAAACGTAATGTTTTAGCTGAAATTACAGCCCTTCAGCAAGGAGAATTGGAGAAGGTGGAATCGCTTGAACAACTTAGATGGCTTGAGAATGGTTATACGATAAAAGTTGCTATCACAGATGTTGAGACTATAGGAATTGATACCCCTGAGGATTTACAAAGGGCAGAAGAATTCCTAAAGCAATAGAGAAAAACTAATCATTTAGCAGATCCGGGCGTAACTGCTTTGTTCGTTTGAGAGCCTGCTCGTATTCCCATTCTTTTATTTTTGCTTCGTGTCCTGACAGTAATATGTCGGGAACTGTCCAAGTCTCGTCAGGTTTTTCAACTGGATGGTATTCTGCAGGACGAGTATAAACAGGTGGCTCGAGGAGGTTGTCCTGAAAAGAATCTGATAGAGCACTCTGTTCGTCGCCGATTGCACCAGGAAGAACACGAACTATAGCATCTGTCATGATGGCTGCAGCTAGTTCGCCACCTGTAAGAACAAAGTCGCCAACAGAAATTTCACGTGTAATCAGATGTTCACGAATACGATAATCGATTCCTTTATAATGTCCACAAAGAATAATGATATTCTCCTTTAATGAGAGTTCGTTTGCCAATGGTTGGGTAAACTTCTCACCATCAGGAGCAGTAAAGATAATCTCGTCGTAGTGCCGCTCAGACTTTAGTTTGGCAATGCAGGCATCGATAGGCTGACATTGCATAAGCATTCCCGCTGCACCACCAAAAGGGTAGTCATCTACACGTTTGTGTTTGTCAGCAGTATAATCGCGCAGATTATGTATGTATATTTCAACTAACCCTTTTTTTTGTGCTCGTCCGAGTATACTTTCTTTGGTAAAAGGTTCAATTAGATCAGGTAATACGGTTATAATATCAATTCTCACAGCAAACTATTTTATCATTAAAATATTCGTATACTTTATTATTCAACCGTTACACTTTTTGCCAAGTTACGGGGCTGATCCACATCTTTGCCTTTACATATTGCTACGTAGTAGGCGAGGAGTTGGAGTGGAATTGTTGCAAGGAGCGGTTCAAGGCATTCCAGTGTCTTTGGTAGTTCAATAGTGGCATCGGCCATCTTCTTTATTGTTTCGTCGTCTTCACTGACAATTGCTATGACACGAGCTCTACGAGCTTTTATCTCCTGTATGTTTGAAACAACTTTCTCGTAGAGTTCGTTTTTTGTTGCAATAACAACTACAGGCATTTCGTCATCAATCAAAGCAATAGGTCCGTGTTTCATTTCTGCTGCTGGATAACCTTCGGCATGGATATAGCTGATTTCCTTAAGTTTGAGAGCACCTTCAAGAGCAACGGGATAGTTGTAACCACGACCCAGATAAAGGAAGTTGTGAGCATAGGTAAATATCTTACTTATGTCCTTAATTTTATCGCATTGCTTGAGCAGATCTTTCATTTTCTCAGGAATATTGTACAATTCACGAATAGCTTCTTCGTATTTGTTTTGCTTAATGTTATTTCGAGCTTTTCCTAGGGCTAGAGCCAACATAGTGAGTACTGTTACCTGTCCTGTAAATGCCTTTGTACTAGCAACACCGATTTCAGGTCCTACGTGAATGTAACTACCTGTGTGGGTAGCACGAGGTATGCTGCTTCCAATAGCGTTACAGATTCCGTAGATAAAGGCTCCTTTCTTCTTTGCGAGTTCTACAGCAGCAAGAGTGTCTGCTGTCTCACCACTTTGGCTGATAGCAATTACTACATCGTTACTGTTAATGACGGGATTGCGATAACGGAACTCACTGGCATATTCAACTTCGCAAGGAATTCCACAGAAATCCTCAATTAGCTGCTTTCCAATAAGTCCTGCGTGCCAACTAGTTCCACATGCAACGATAATAATTCTACGAGCATCAACAAGTTTTTGTTTAAAATCGATAACAGCGCTGAGAATAACGTTGTTAGCTTCAACATTAACACGCCCGCTCATACAGTCCATGATGCAATCGGGCTGTTCGAATATCTCCTTTAGCATAAAATGAGGGTATCCACCTTTCTCAATCTGTTGGAGATTTAGTTCTACTTCAATAACATCATGCTTCAGTTCTTTGTCATAAAAATCAACAATCTTTACGTCATGACCACGCTGGATAATTGCTATATCTTTGTCGTCAAGATATATAACTTTTTTTGTGTATTCTATGATAGGACTAGCATCGGAACCAATAAAAAATTCATCGTTACCTATACCAATAACAAGTGGACTGGACTTGCGGGCTGCAATTATCTGGTCTGGATTGTTTTTGTCAAGAATGGCTATAGCATAGGCTCCAATTACAGTGCGAAGAGTCATACGAACGGCACTCAATAAATCTAGATTTTTGCTTGTTTGTATGTATTCAATTAATTGAATGAGTACTTCTGTATCTGTATTACTCTTAAACTCAACTCCTTTTTCAATAAGTTGTTTTTTCAGTACAGCATAGTTTTCTATAATACCATTATGTATGATTGCAAGATTTCCACTCGCACTGATATGTGGATGTGCATTTACGCTATTGGGCTCACCATGAGTAGCCCAACGAGTGTGAGCAATACCAACTGTTCCACTTGTATCTTTGTCCTTAACAAATTCTTCCAGGTCGCTCACCTTGCCTTTGGTTTTATATACGTCTAGTTCACCGTTGTCGTTTAATAGGGCTACTCCAGCACTATCGTAGCCACGATACTCAAGACGTTTCAAGCCATTTATCAAAATAGGGTAGGCCTTTTTCTTTCCTATATAACCAACTATACCACACATAATTAATATAATGTTTTGAGAGATTACATAATAGTTTCTACAATCTCAATAATGTTGCAAAGGTAAGGCATTTTAATAAAAATGGGAAATATAATAAGAAAAAAACATAAAAAAGTGAGTAACTTGTGCAGTGTACTCACTTTTTGTAAAGATTAGTTGTATTTTTGTTTCAAAATGTCAATATGTAAACATGTAAAATGAGAAGTAATTTAGAACTGATGCTCGTATGCTTTATTGATTGCATTGAGTGCTTGTAAAGATCTAGGAAAACCTATGTAAGGTAACATAGCTGTTACAGCTGCGACCATTTCCGTTTTACTTGTACCAGTGTTTTTATTAGCGATAGCATGACTTTCCATTTGATTTGGACAGCCGCCAAGGCTCGCAAGGAAACAGAACGTCATCAGTTCTCGATGCTGAGCATCAATGCCGTTTCTAGTATAATAATCTCCAAAGCAGTAACTCTGCAAGAAGTCTATGATATGTTCCTGGCCCTTAGGGCATGTTTGGTACATGTTTTCTACTGCACCTTTACCGAAAACATCTTCCATGTATAGACGACCTTTTTCTTTTCTGTCTTCTTGTGTAGTGGTGGCTTGTTCGTCGAGAGGTAGTTTAATGTCATTGTTTTCAAATACCTCATTCATAATGGGAAGAAGGTCAATGACGTAGTTAAAGCCTACATAAGGCATTGCTTGGTAAACTACTTCACGGATTTCACGTGGTTTCACGCCAACATTAAGACATGCGTCAACATAATTCCTGAATTCTAACTTAGATCCACAGCCAATGGTACTTGCCAATATACACATTACTCGTGTTTTTTCTAGTACTGGTCCTTCGGTCAGAGCAAGACTCTCGTCATAAGCAAAATTATCAAAAATTGCTGTCAATTCAGGATCATGCTTCAGTGTGTTCACACTATATCTTTGTGAGAACAGGCGTCTTATTGTTGCCTTTGCCTTCTCTGTAATGTTCAAACTTTTCATGGCTAAAATGTTTTTGATATATTTATGTTGCAAATATACAACCCTTACGCCAATATGCAAAATAAAAAACTATTTATTTTGACATATATAGATTACATTATACGTTCTTTTGGGATCTAATTATAAAAAAATACTTTTAATCGTCTGTATTATCATCAATGTCTTCTATATCTTCTATGTCTTCAAGTGGAAGATTGTCGTTATCAATTTCTTCTTCTGTGTCTTCATCAAGATCATCGTCTTGATCAGAATTATCATCGATATCTGTCATGTCGTCATCAGAATCGTTGTCGTCATCGAAATCGTTGTCGTCATCTTCGTCATCACGAATAGTGAAATCGGTTTTGATCTTCTCAACTTTTGGCTTTGCTTTCATGAAAATAGCCTCAATCCATGACCCACGAATGATTTCAAGAATATCATAACCATCAGCTTTACGACGTTCCAAAATTCCACCGGCGCGATGCATTGTTGCTTCAGGTAGAGAGGTGTAGTCAACATAAAAGGCTGATTCAATAACATCCTGAATAGAAAGTGAAAGCCCTTTCCATCCTGTCCCCATATTCCTACGGATTAGCTCCAGAACTTCTGTGGCATCAAGATGTTGAATATTTTCCAATGTCAGGTCTGTAATCTTCTTGATAGCGTGTTTACGAATAGCTATTGCGTCTATATCACCTTCACTGGGATATGAGAATATTTCATAACCTTGTTTTTCAAGTTTGTTAACTTGCTGTTCATCATTTCTTGAAAGGTATTGTATGTCAAAAACTGTGCGGATAATATTCATATAATGAGTTTCCATCTCATTATAGTCTTCTTCTTTTTTACCCTCAACAAGCATATTAGCTAATTCACTCTCAGTTACAGACCAAATATTACCTTTGGTGAGATCGTCGAGTATCATTTCATTTTTTTCTTTCATAAATAAAGTTTTAATTTGCTTGCAAAGGTACATAATTAGTTTTGTTTTTACTATTTCCATATTCTATTTTTTGTATTTTGACTACTAAATCGTATCTTCGCAGAGAAATTGAAAATATAAAACAATACACAGATGAAAGAATTAGAGTTAAAGTATGGGTGTAACCCAAATCAGAAACCTGCCCGTGTTTTTATGACAAATGGAGAACTTCCTTTTGAGGTTCTTTCTGGCAGACCCGGATACATTAATTTATTAGATGCTTTCAATTCGTGGCAATTAGTAAAAGAACTAAAAGCTGCCACCGGAATGCCATCGGCTGCCAGTTTTAAGCATGTCAGTCCCGCTGGCGCGGCTGTGGGTGCACCTTTGAACGATACTTTGAAGAAGGTGTATTTCGTTGATGATGTTAAAGTTCCTTTGACACCAATTGCTACTGCTTATGCTCGCGCTAGAGGTGCTGACCGTATGTCAAGTTATGGTGATTTTATTGCCTTAAGTGACACATGTGATGTTGCAACGGCTACTCTTATAAAACGAGAGGTAAGTGACGGTGTGATAGCTCCTGACTATGAACCGGAAGCCTTACAAATTCTTAGAGAAAAAAGAAAGGGTACATATTGTGTTATCAAGATAGATCCTAACTACAAGCCTGAAGCCATAGAACGCAAACAAGTTTTTGGAGTTACTTTTGAACAAGGTAGAAACGAAATCGATTTGACAGGAGAGAATTTGTTTGATAATATTCCTACACAGAACAAGAATTTCACAGAAGAAGCTAAGCGCGATTTAAAGATAGCTCTTATTACACTGAAATATACTCAATCTAATTCCGTATGTTATGTAAAGGATGGTCAAGCTATTGGTATAGGTGCAGGACAACAGAGTCGTATCCACTGTACTAGACTTGCAGGACAGAAGGCTGATACTTGGTGGATGCGCCAATGCCCAAAAGTAATGAATCTTCCGTTTAAAGATGGAGTTCGTCGTGCTGATCGTGATAATACAATAGATGTATATATTGGTGATGAATGGGAGGATGTGTTGCGTGATGGTGTTTGGCAGCAGTTCTTTACAGAAAAGCCTGAGCCTCTGACACGTGAAGAGAAGATATCTTGGATAGCAAAGAATACAAATGTATGTCTGGGTTCTGACGCTTTTTTCCCATTTGGTGATAATATTGAGAGAGCTCACAAATCGGGTGTCCAATACATTGCTCAAGCTGGTGGTTCAGTACGTGACGACAATGTTATTGAAACTTGCGATAAATACAATATTGCTATGGCCTTTACAGGCATAAGACTTTTCCATCATTGATATGGCAAGCGACGAAGAAATAAGATATGCAATTATGAATGGTATTTCGTTCTCTGGTGCAAAGAAAGAACGGAATGATGACCCTAATAAAGTTAAGACTAAAGCCAGAGGCAAACAGTATCATACTGGCGCCCATGGCTCTGGTAGTGCTAAACATAAAGCTGAGATTCGTCAGAATGTGAAGAAACGTGCCAGCCAACGACGAGGTAAATGACGATAGATGTACTCGAAAACTGTCAGTCCGATAATAACTGTTAGAATACCTAAAAGTACATCAATGACATAGTGGTGGCAACTATACACAGCTGAAAACCATATTCCTATAGAGACAACTGCAAGGATACTAATCCAAATGTGGTTGTCTTTTACTTTTGTTGCATAATAAAGAGCTATTGGGCAATAAGCTGCATGCAACGAGGGGATTGCTGCAAACACATTCGCATTACCTGCATATATTGAATGAAATACAGGAATAGCTATAAGAGAATCAAAATGCTCAAAACCTGCTACATTTCCGGGGGTGTTGAAAATCGGTTCAAATCCATATTGCATTATATACCATGGTGGGGCTGCTGGATGAATATAATACCCACAGAAGCCGACAAGGTTTACAAATAGGAATCCACAGGCCAATCTGAATGCAAGTGTTTGGTGCTTTGTAAAATAGAGCCAAATACAATAAATTATAGGCAGTGGTACCCAACACAAATAGAATATTCCTGATAAAATATCAAGAAATGCTATATGATGAGCCTTGAAAAACTCGTTGGGAGTAACCAATATACCATCAGAAATAAAACCAAATAGTTGTTTTTCTAAATTATATACCCCAACGATATCAATACTATTGAAGAGATAATTGGGGAAGTATCTCATGGAGTTGTACACTAACCCAAATACAACAAATGGAAGAATACATATAAAGAAACGTTTCATTTCAATAGCTTATTTACATGATTGATACGTACAAAGGCTGTGTAGTTAGCAAGAATAGCAATGACAATCTGTGGAGTAAGCAGAATCCACATAGGATCAAATGAATCACGTACAACAGGTGCTAATAGTCCGCATAACATTGCACCGAAACTTGTTAATACAACACGTTCCGGACGTTGCATAAGACCAACTTTACACTCAAGTCCAAGTCCTTCTGCACGCGCACGTACATAGCTAACCATTATAGAACCGATTAGCGAAAGGAAGGTGATAACAGCTCCAATGGCATATCCATGCTGAACAAAATAAAATGCAATTCCTGATAATGTGAAGAGTTCGCAATACCGATCTAATACCGAGTCATAAAAGGCTCCGAAAGTGGAACACATATTAGCAGTGCGAGCCATATACCCATCAACCATATCGAATATACTGAAAAGTAGAATAGTTAATCCTGCATAACCCACAACTGAAAAATCGTCTGCAGGCACGTAAAGAGCAGAATATATAAATAATGATGCTGCAAAAATATTGCCTAGTAAGCCTACGGTTGTCATCATATTTGGAGTAACACCACATTTAACCATTAAGCGTACTGCGGGATCTATTACTACATATACACTATGTTGAATAAAATTGCGAAAATCATTAAAAGTCATAGCTGTTATATATTTTAGTAAAAAAATAAAGATTAATTATAATACGACTATGTCGTTTTATTGTTTATATACAAATCTTTTTTGCATTGTGAAGTTCCAAAATACTGCAACTAAAATTGCTACAATAGTTTTGGATTCCATAACAATTCCAAAAGCCTTAGCTGTACCATCGTGTGAAATAATGTTTGCAACAAGAGTAGTTCCAGCAGTGTTTAATATTAGACTACCTATCCACACAAGAAAGTAACGATACAGAATAGTACGTTTCTGTTGTTCTGTGCCCTTGAATGTCCAGTTATAGTTGATAATAGCATTTGTGATTCCACCACATGCAGCTCCAACAGAAGTTGCAATGACATACCACCAGCCTGCATATTGTACCAACAAAGCTGTTGTTATGAAGTCGACAAAAGTGCTTATTAGCGATGATGTCTCAGCTTCTATGAATTGTATGATGAATCGTTTGAATTGCATTAAATCATTGTTACTTCTGTTTCATCTTCTTCTGAAACCTGATCCAGTTTCAGTTTGTCACTATCGTCACGTTTGTCATAGAATTGTTTTTGGAGAGGATGCGCATGAATAGCATCATACTGTTTTCTATTACGGAAAGCATCGATAGCAGCATATATAGCGTTACGGAATGCATCAGCTGATGCTGTTCCTTTTCCTGCAATTTCATATTGAGCGTCATGAGCAGGCGATGTTACTATAAATGGTAGTCCATAGATGTATCGATAACCTTCTCCATGTGTGATTGTCTTAAATGGAACCATAGCTTGATCGTAATACATTGTGAGCACAGCATCAAAATGGTCGTAGTTATGGTCGGAGAATATATATTCTGCAGAGTATGGACCAAAACATAGTGTTCCGGCATTAAACAATTCTTGAATCAGTGGAGAGATAATCTCTTTTTCTTCAGTTCCGGCAAAAGAACTTTCTCCTTCTTTAGGATTGAGAGCGATAATAGCTATACGAGGATTCTCTATACAGAAATCACGTTGTAAGGCAGTGCGAAGAGATTTAATTTTATTGCTAACAAGTTCCTTGGTGATTTTTTTTGAAACTTGTTGTATTGGGATATTTTCAGTGACCGAAGCTATTCGTAATCGATCTGCTATAAGTAAAGTCTGTGGATCAAAAGCTCCATTTAGTTTTTTTGAAATAAAATCTGCTTGGGATGTTCCGTCGGAGAATGTTACAGGAGCAGTAACTATAACATCAACTTTTTCTTGCTGTATATCTTTTAAGACGTTGTCTAAAGATACTTGAGCGATTTTATCCTTGTCTTCGGTTACTTTACCAAACTCTATTTTCAGTTCCTCTTCACCAAAGCAATTAATCATATTAATAGAATGGTCACGAATTTCGTTAATGTTAGCTCTAACAATGAAGTTCGTCTGATTGTCAATTGCTTTACGGTGAAATGTTGCTGCCTTGGGAGAACCATAGATGACAGGTGTACACAAGGATAACATTTCCTCGCTCTCAAAACTTCTGAATATTATTTCATACCCAGTACCGTTTATATCCCCATGTGTGATTCCTATTTTTATCATTGCTTTTCTTTTTTCGTTTTTGGTAATTCCAGTGTATAAAGTGCTGCTTCAAGACGACGGATCATGGTCCGCTTCATTTTGTCGGGAGCATAAACAAATCCCTCAACTACTATAATCCGATTGTTGACAGTGTCAATTCGAGAGTGGCTAATGAAAGGGCCACCCATAGCCTCTTTGCTCATTTCCCATAGTCCCCGAGCCTCCATTGCAACATCGTCACGAACTCGAATATTTTTTGTCCATACGAATTCATGATTAGTGCGCATAACTGAGCCTTCATGTGCTCCAGGGATATTATCTGCCATAACTTTGTCGCGAAGAGCAACATAAGGATTTCGAGTAAGCATTTTCTCACTTACATATGGTAAACTGTATATACATATATTTTGAATAACAGACAGACCATCATCGCTTGCCCATATGAAATTTTTGCCAATTTTCATCTTGTTAATATCAACAGGTATATAAAACTCGCAATCAAACAACTCCTTTACTTTTTTTGCGAACTTCACGTTATGTTCATAGTAAAGATTATTTGCAGCAGTATTTATCTCCTGTGATGTAATCAAAGATGCAATATCTCGAGTATGCTCTGTGATGAATTGACTAACCATCACCTGATTAGGTCCCTGAACGGTAATGATAAGTTGTGGTGTGGAATGAATATCATGTTCAACCTTCATCTTTGCTTTTGTATATTC
>Ga0326511_10000922_pt1 | contig 25146 bp, 17 predicted proteins | sample 0_2496_0518_D_FD_203701 | JGI IMG/M metagenome (GOLD analysis project Ga0326511, IMG submission 203701) | Bovine rumen microbial communities from UC Davis, California, United States - 0_2496_0518 | ecosystem: Host-associated > Mammals > Digestive system > Stomach > Rumen | place: USA...
CCAAGCCCTGGGACAATGACGAGCTTATCCGTGTACTGAAGGATGCCATTGACAAGGCAGGCGAGATAGTTCCTTTAGACCAGTTGGAAAGCGAACATGTGCGCAAGGTGCTGAACAAATGCGACGGAAACATGAAACGGGCTGCCGACCTGCTGGGTATCAGCCGACAGACATTATATAATAAGGTAAAAGCCTCACCCCTGACCGCTAACCAATTAACAATTAACAATTAACAATTAATAATAACGGGAACGCTAACCGCTAAGCACTAACCGCTTTAAAAATGAAAAGTGAAGAATTTGCTGCCGCCATTATTATAATCTTTCTTGCTGTCCTGGCTATAGCTGCTGTGGTATATTGGTATCGGCATCAGCGTCTGCTCAGGGAGCGGGCGCAGATTATGCGCGATGCCATCAGACACAGGGATTTCTCGTTCCGACTACCTACACGGGGGCTGTTCTTCGGCGAGAAAGCCCTGCAGGAAGCACTCAACGATATGGGACAGGAGATACAGAAACTGGTGGCACATAGCGAGGTGGAATCCTGGCAGAAGCTGACCCGCGTGCTGACGCACGAGATTATGAATGCCACCACTCCTATTCAGAGTATCAGTCAGGCATACCTGAAGAATCCCGGTATCAAAGACTCTCCGTATGAGGAAGGCATACGCGCCATTAACGATACCAGCGCGGGATTAGCTGCCTTTGTGGAGAGCTATCGCAAACTCACACAGTTGCAGGAACCTGTGATAGCTGATGTAAATATGTTATCGTTCTGCAAACAGATAGCTACGCTTTACCCCCAACTACAATGGAACATTGACATTCCCGCCGATTTTGTTCTGCAGGCCGACGAAAACCTTCTGCGTCAGGTTTTCATCAACCTGACAAAGAATGCCATCGAAGCTGAGGCTAAAGCAATCAGCCTCACCCCCATCCCCTCTCCGATGAGAGGGGAAACAAGCCTCGGGGGGAGGTTTGAAGGGGGGCTTTTCTTCTCCAACGACGGACATGTCATACCCCTGGATGTGGCACAGGAGATATTCATCCCCTTCTTTACCACCAAACAGACGGGGACAGGCATCGGTCTGTCTCTCTCCCGCCAGATTCTGATGAGGCAAGGCATGACAATAAGCCTCGCAGAGAATCCCCTGCGAGGCTATAACGTCACCTTCGTAATAGAGAAAGCCTAGCTTATCTCAATACTAAGGTTTATTTTCCCAAAAGTTTTATCTTTAGGTTCTTAATCATGTCCTCGGTCATACGGTTGAGGTCGTATTCCGGTTTCCAGCCCCATTCCTCGCGTGCGCAGGTGTCGTCCATCTTGTTGGGCCAACTGTCGGCAATGGCTTGCTTGATGGGTTCGGGATGATAGATCATCTTGAAGCTGGGATAGTACTTCTGGATGGCATGATAGATAATCTCGGGGTCGAAACTCATCGCCGTAATATTAAAGCTGTTGCGATGCTTGAGCTTGCCGGGGTCGGCCTCCATGATGTCTATCATAGCCTTCTGGGCATCGGGCATGTACATCATATCCATAAAGGTACCTTTCTTGAGGGGGCAGACAAAGGTTTCGCCCTTAACGGCTGCGTAGTAGATTTCTACGGCATAGTCTGTTGTTCCGCCTCCTGGCAGACTAAGATGGCTGATAAGGCCGGGGAAACGGACAGAGCGCGTATCTACACCAAAACGGGTATAGTAATAGTCGCTCAGTAATTCGCCCGTAACCTTGGTAACACCGTAAATGGTGTTGGGGCGCTGGATGGTGTCCTGAGGCGTATTGTCGTGCGGTGTACTGGGACCGAAAGCTCCGATGGAGCTGGGGGTGAAGACGGCACATCCGAAGAGACGGGCAACCTCGAGGCAGTTGACCAGGGAGCCGATTCCTACATTCCATCCGAGCATGGGATTGAGCTCTGCTGTGGCGCTGAGGATGGCTGCCAGATTGTAGATGGTGTCGATGTCGTACTTCTTGACAGCTTCTGCTATCTGCATAATCTGTGTGGAGTCTATGCGCTCAACGGGTCCGCGCTCGTAAATCTCGCCCTTAAGGGGACGAAGGTCGGAACTGACTACGTTTGCGTCGCCATAGATATCCCTAAGATTGCGGGTGAGTTCAGAACCTATCTGACCTCCTGCTCCCACAATGAGAATTCTTTTCATATTCTAGATTTATATTGTTTACCGTTTACGGTTTACGGTTTACTGTTTACAGTTTTTCTATTTCGGCACGTACTTTCTTGAATGCCTCGATGCACTTGTCGAGATGCTCACGTTCGTGGGCTGCGCTGATCTGAACGCGGATACGAGCCTGTCCCTTTGGTACTACGGGATAGTAGAAACCTGTAACAAAGATGCCTTCTTCCTGCATCTTGGCAGCATATTGCTGGCTCTTGGCAGCGTCGTAGATCATAACGGCACAGATGGCACTCTCGGAGGGCTTGCAGTCGAAACCTTCTTCCTTCATGCGACGCAGGAAGTAGTCGGTGTTCTCGTGCAACTTGTCTTGCAGCTCGTTGGTTTCGCTCATCATCTCGAACATACGGATACCGGCGGCAACCAAGCCGGGGGCCATGGAGTTGGAGAAGAGGTAGGGACGGCTGCGCTGGCGCAACATATCGATGATTTCCTTCTTACCGGTGGTGAATCCGCCCATAGCACCGCCAAAGGCCTTACCAAGTGTACCGGTAAGAATCTCGATCTTGCCGCGAAGGTTGTAGCGTTCGGTTACACCACGACCGGTCTTACCGACGACGCCGGCACTGTGACTCTCGTCAACCATAACCATAGCATCGTACTTCTGAGCCAGCTCGTAAATCTTGTCCAGGGGGCAGACATTTCCGTCCATAGAGAATACACCGTCTGTTACAATAATGCGGAAGCGGTTCTTCTGGGCAGCTTTCAGCTGTTCCTCCAAGTCGGCCATATCGGCATTGGCATAACGATAGCGCTGAGCTTTGCAAAGGCGAACACCGTCTATGATGGAAGCATGGTTGAGAGCATCGGAGATGATGGCATCCTGGTCGGTCAGCAAGGGCTCGAAGACACCACCGTTGGCATCGAAACAGGCGGCATACAGGATGGTATCTTCTGTGCCGAAGAACTCGGAAATCTTCTGCTCCAGCTTCTTGTGGAGGTCCTGACAGCCGCAGATGAAGCGTACGCTGGCCATGCCAAAGCCACGTGCATCCATACCCTTCTTGGCAGCCTCGATGAGTTCCTTGTTACCAGCCAGTCCCAAGTAGTTATTAGCACAGAAATTAAGGCACTTCTTTCCCTTGACCAGAATCTCCGCACCCTGAGGGCTCTCGATGATACGTTCGTTCTTGTACAGTCCAGCTGCCTCTATCTCAGCCAGTTCCTTCTTCAGATGTTCTTGAAATTTTGAATACATAATTATATGTTTTAAAGTTATTCTATACAGTTTATAAACCTGTGTTTTCCCCCTTTGTAGGTTAGTTCAGGTATGCAAAGTTACGTTTTTTCTGAATATGTTGTTATCATAAAGATAACTTTTTTTCTTTTTTTAGGTATTTTCCCGTATAACTTTGCTTGCATTTTGCTATTTCCTCGGGAGTGCCGCATGCTACGATATTGCCTCCGGCCTCTCCGCCCTCAGGACCCAGGTCGATGACGTAATCGGCACACTTAATGACTTCCATATTATGTTCTATGATTATTATGGTATGTCCGCGTTCAATCAACGCATCGAAGGATGCCAGCAGTTTCTTGATATCGTGGAAATGAAGTCCGGTAGTGGGCTCGTCGAAGATAAATATGGTGGGCTGTTGTTTCTCCATTCCCAGATAATAGGCTAGTTTTACGCGTTGGTTTTCCCCGCCGGACAGGGTAGAGGATGACTGGCCCAACTTGATGTATCCCAAGCCGACATCTTGCAGGGGTTTCAGAAGGTTTGTGATTTTCTTCTGCTTGTGTTCTGTAAAGAACTCTATGGCCTGATTGACGGTCATGTTAAGTATATCATAAACATTCTGCCCTTCGTAAAGGACTTCCAGAATATCGTGTTTGAAGCGTTGGCCGTGACAACTCTCACACTCCAGCACCAGATCGGCCATAAACTGCATTTCTACGGTGATGGTGCCTTCGCCCTTACACTCCTCGCACCTGCCTCCTTCGGTGTTGAAACTGAAATAGGCTGGGGTGTAGCCCATCTGTTTGGAGAGTGGCTGACTGGCAAAGAGTTTGCGTATCTCGTCCCATGCCTTTACGTACGTGACGGGATTGGAACGTGTGCTCTTGCCGATAGGGTTCTGGTCGACGAACTCGATGTGTCGGACCATATTCATATCGCCCTTCAGTTCCAGGAACTCACCAGGGCGTTCTGCCACTTCGTCGAAATGCCGTTTCATGGCGTTATAGAAGATGTCGCGCACAAGCGAGCTCTTGCCACTTCCGCTGACACCTGTTACACAAGTAAGTATGTTCAGCGGGAAACGAACGTCTATACCTTTCAGGTTGTTGGCTCTTGCCCCTTTTACCTCGATGTAATTGTTCCAGGGACGGCGCGAGACTGGCACTTCTATACGGTCTTGTCCACAGAGGAAAGCCAGCGTATGAGAAGATGCAATTTTATCTTTCATACTTTCATATCTTTCTATCCCCGATGGTTCTCCTTGCCACACGACATTTCCACCCAGACGACCGGCTTCGGGCCCGATATCTATAATCCAGTCGGCTGCACGCATGATGTCTTCGTCGTGTTCCACCACAATGACGGTATTGCCTAAATCACGCAATTCCTTTAGGACGTAAATCAGGCGGTCGGTATCCCGACTGTGAAGGCCGATACTGGGTTCATCCAGAATGTAAAGACTGCCTACCAGACTGCTCCCAAGTGAAGTTGCCAGATTGATACGCTGACTTTCTCCTCCAGAGAGGGAGTTAGAAAGACGGTTCATAGTAAGATACCCCAATCCGACATCCAGGAGGAAGTGCAGTCGGTTCTTTATCTCGGTAAGAATACGATTGGCTATCTGTTGCTCGTGTTCTGTAAGTTGCAGGTTTTCTATCCAAGGCAGTAAATCCGTGACGGGCATTTCAACCAGTTCCGAAATGCTTTTGCCGCAAACTTTCACGTAGCCGGCCTCGGGTTTTAAGCGGGTGCCGTGACATTTGGGACATGTAGTCTTACCTCTGTATCGGGCCAGCATCACGCGGTTCTGAATCTTGTATTGCCCTTGTCGGAGCATCTCGAAGAATTCGTCTATGCAGAGCATACCCCATTCCTTTTCCTCGGGTGCCAGTTTCCAATCCTTTGGAACCTGAATACCATCTTTGCCCTTGGGCTCATGCTGAATAGGGCTTCCGTGCCAGAGCCAGTCTTTCTCGTCCTGTGTCAGTTCGAAGTAAGGCTTAAAGATGGGAAAACCACGTTCTGAGTTAAACCGTATAAACCAATTCTTCCATTCGGCCATCTTTTCGCCTCGCCAGCAGACAACAGCCCCGTCGTAAACACTTAGGGCACTATTGGGAATGACAAGATGCTCATCTATACCCATAATCTTGCCGAATCCCTCACATTCAGGACAGGCACCCGCGGGCGAGTTAAAGGCAAAAAGGTTGTCGGATGGTTCCTCGAAGGTCATCCCGTCTGCCTCAAATCGGGTACAGAAGTATACCATCTCACCACTGGGAAGATACTGAAGTATCATATCGCCCCCGCCTTCATAGAAAGCAATCTCGGCAGAATCTACCAAACGAGCGATGACGTCTTTCTCGTTTTTGGCCGACAGACGGTCTACAACCAGATAAATATCTTCTTTGCCTTTGGGTTGGTATTCATCTATTCTCACCACTTCGCCATTTACCAGCAATCGGCTAAAGCCCTGTTGTGTAAGAACGTTAATATTGGATTTGGGCTTGCAGAGCACCATCAGTTTAGTGCCCTCGGGGTGGGAAAGCATGTTCTGCACTACATCTTCTGTGGTGTGCTTCTTGACCTCCTGACCACTTATGGGGCTATAGGTACGACCTATTCTGGCATACAGAAGTCGCAGGTATTCGTAAATTTCAGTGCTGGTGCCGACCGTGCTTCTGGGGTTTCGGCTGGTTACCTTCTGCTCTATGGCTATGGCAGGCGGGATTCCCTTTATATAATCGCATTCAGGCTTATTCATGCGCCCCAGAAACTGACGGGCATAGGCGGAGAGACTCTCCACATAGCGTCTTTGTCCCTCGGCATAAAGCGTATCAAAAGCAAGGCTGCTCTTACCGCTGCCGCTCAAGCCAGTTATGACCACCAACTTTTCACGTGGAATTTCCAAGTCGATGTTCTTAAGGTTATTAACCCTGGCTCCTTTTATCTTTATGCAATTCTCCATATCCGGTTTACCGTTTACCGTTTACTGTTTACCGTTTACTGTTTACCGTTGATAATTTTCAACTTTCAACTTTCAACTTTCAACTTTATTTCGTAATTTCCCCGCACAGATTGCTGTTCATCAGTTCTTGAATCTTCTCTTTAGGTAATTTATGTCCCAAAAGGAACATCAGTTTTGTAATGGCGCACTCAGGTGTACTGTCATAGCCGCTTACCACGCCAGCCTCCATGAGTGGCAGACTGGTTTCGTAAAGACCCATGTGAACACTTCCAGCCTGACACTGGGTGATGTTTACCAAAAGGAGCCCACGGTTATTGGCATCACGCAGTTCCTCTTTGAACCATTTGAGCTGAGGGGCATTGCCTGCGCCAAATGTCCTGATAACAACAGCTTTTAAATCGGGAATATTCAGCACAGCGTGTACCAGACTTCTTTGAATACCAGGGAAAAGGGTAAGTACTACCACATTAGGGTCTACAAGATAATGTGGTTTGAAGGGCTTGCTGGGGTCAGGCTTACGGATAGCAGCCTCGTTGAACTTAATCTGCATACCTGCCGTTGCCAAGTCAGGATAGTTGAACGAGCGGAAAGCATTGAACAGCTCGGCATTTATCTTGGTGGTTCTGTTGCCTCGCATCAGTTTCTCCTTAAAGTAGATGCAGACTTCGGGCACTATGGGGGTACCGTCTTCATGCTGTGCTGCTGCTATTTCGATGGCTGTAATAAGATTTTCCTTGCCGTCAGTTCTTATCTTTCCGATGGGTAACTGCGAACCGGTAAGAATAACTGGTTTTCCCAAATTCTCCAACATGAAGCTTAATGCAGAAGCCGTATAAGCCATAGTGTCTGTGCCATGTAGTATAACAAATCCGTCGAACAGATTGTAATTGCTGTCAATTATCTTTACCAGACGAGACCAATGTTCCAACCCCATATCGCTAGAGTCGATGGGAGGATCGAAAGTGAAGGCGTGAATTTTGTAATCAAAGCGCTTCAGTTCGGGAACTTCATCCAAGAGTAGGTCGAAGTTGAAATTCTCCAAAGCACCGGTCTCTGCATTTTCTCTCATTCCTATTGTACCTCCTGTATAGATTAGGAGAACGCTGGGTCTATGTGTCTTGATTATGCTCATGCTTTAAGAAATTGTTTACAAAGGTACGAATAAGCGAGAGAAGAACAAAAGAAAAGCTTGTTTTTCTTTTTTATTCCGAGCGAAAGTACTTTCGATATAATCAAAGGTACGAATAAGCGAGAGAAGAACAAAAGAAAAGTGTTTTTCTTTTTATTTCGATGTGAAAGTAACTCCGACAATAGTCAAAAATATAAAAAAGAATGCTTAGAATTAGTAGATGTATTGTTTTTTTTTGTATTTTTGTACCGATATGAAGAACAAATGGTTTATTCTGCTGCTTTTTTTAGCAGTATCGGCAATTGCTCAGAACCCTAAGAGGGAGTTCAGAGGAGCATGGATTCAGAGTGTAAATGGTCAGTTCCAAGGCATGGGTCGCGACCGCATGCAGCAGGTGCTGACAAGTCAACTGAATGATCTTCAGAAGGATGGTATCAACGCTATCTTCTTCCAGGTAAGATGTGAGGGGGATGCCTTGTATCCCAGTGAATTGGAGCCTTGGAGCCGCTATCTGACAGGGCAGCAGGGAACACCTCCTAATCCATATTGGGACCCTCTGCTGTGGATGGTTGAGCAGTGCCATGCCCGTAATATGGAGCTGCATGCCTGGATTAATCCCTATCGTGCCAAGACAAAGGGTACAACTGCGCTAGCCAATACTCATGAGTATTTCCGTCATCCCAATCATTTCTTTGATTATGACGGTCTGATGCTCTTCGACCCGGGTTATCCGGAGAACCGTAACTATATCTGCCAGGTGGCTTGTGACATCGTCCGCCGCTATGATGTCGACGGTATTCATATCGATGATTATTTCTATCCTTATCCTGTAGCAGGTCTTGCCATACCCGATGACAATTCTTATGCACTTTACGGAAAAGGGATGGACCGTGCAGAATGGCGCCGTCAGAATGTAAACCAATTTATCCAGCAGATGTGTTATCAGATTCGTTCTGTTAAGCCTTGGGTAAAGTTCGGTGTTTCTCCTTTCGGTATCTACCGTAATCAGATAAACGACCCCAACGGAAGTGCCACCAGTGGCTTGCAGAATTATGATGACCTGTATGCCGATGTACTTACGTGGGTGGAAAACGGTTGGGTTGATTATAACCTTCCTCAGCTTTATTGGGAAATCGGTCATAAGGCTGCGGATTACGAGACACTTATCAACTGGTGGAGTGCTCATGCCGGCAAGCGTCCTCTATACATAGGCCAGGATGTAATGCGTACTGTTAAGGCTCCTGACCCTCAGAACCCTTCCTCTCATCAGATGCCTCGTAAGTATATGCTGCAACGCAGTTTGCCAGGTATCTTTGGCAGTTGCCAATGGTATGCAGCAGCTGTATGTGAGAATCCTGGTAACTATCAGACTATGCTTCGTCAGGTTTATCACAGCACACCGGCTTTGCAGCCCAGGATGCCTTGGATTGACAACAGAGCCCCAGGTAAGCCCAGAAAGACTGCGATTGTCTGGACAGAGGATGGCCCCGTTCTCTTTTGGACTGCTCCTAAGGCAAAGACCGTTATGGACGAGGCTGTACAGTATGTTGTATACCGTTTCCTAAAAGGAGAAAAGATTAATCTTGAGGATCCTTCTCATATTCTTTGTATTACACGTGAGACAAATCTTCCTCTCACCTATCATGGTGGAAGGGCACCTTATGTTTACGTCGTAACGGCATTAGATCATCTGCAAAATGAATCTAAGGGTGCTAAGAAGAGTGTTAAGTTATGAAAACAAGAAATCTTATATATCTGAGCCTCTTAATTCCTGTCTTCTGCTCTTGCAATAATAAAGAGGGACAGAAAGAAGGACAGAATGCTTGTGCTACAGAACAGCAGACCACTGTGCATAGGATGAATGATTACGATCTGACAGACAGTGTAACATTGGGAAGTCATTTGTTCGTTTACAACATTCATCGTGAAGCTGATGACTCACTAAAGGTCGTGGTTGATGAGAATGGTGATAAGTTTATAGATAATTATTACGACCTGACCATCCACCGAGATGGTACAAATTTCTTCCGTCGCCGATTCACCAAGCTTTCCTTTGGCTCACAGTTGGACGAAACGTTCCGCATAAATGGAATCCTCGATGGTTTCCGCTTTATGTCGGCCAAAGAAGGAAAACTCACCTTCGGCGTTTGTGTAAGTTTCCCTGAGAGTGATATGTCTGAACCTTTTGTGCTGACAATCGGCCCTGACGGTAGTTTTACGCTAGAACCCGATACGGCTCCTGATATAGAAGAGGAAGATACGTCAGTCTGAAAAGAATCTGGCTACATCCATCATGCCGGGCAGAACAATATCTGCACCGGCATTTTTTAATACCTCATCTGCCAAAGGTCCTGTATTGGCCGCAATGGTAAAAATACCTGCAGCATGACCAGCCTGAACACCTAAAGGCGCATTTTCTACGACAATACCTTCCTCGGGTTTTATGCCAGCTTTCTGTAGCCCTTTCAGATAAGGCTCGGGATAGGGCTTCCCTAATGTAACGTCAAAGCCAGTCACCATCAGGTCTTGATGAAAATATCCGGGATAGCTTCTCTCTAACTTCTCTAATAGGGAAGTCTGGGCACTACCTGTTACCAAAACAATCTTCAGTCCTTTTTCTTTAACGGCTTGCAGGGTTTCTAATGCTCCAGGCATAGGCTTAGCCTCGGGACAAGTGTTAAAGACTTTGCTCTTGGCTTCGTAGATGAGTTGTTTCTCTTCTTCTGTAGCTTCACGCCCCCAGAATCGTTGTGCCAGAATGTTGATGGTTGCGCTGCCTGTCCTGCCTTCGTTCATGTACACCTCTTCCCGAGTCATCGCCAACCCGTATTGTGTCATGGCATGACTCCAAGCATATGCATGATTCGGCATACTGTCAAACAGCACCCCATCCATATCAAATAGGACGGCTTTTTTCATTCCTTTGGATTAGGTATCAAAAAAAATAGAGATTAGAGTTTGTTTTTATAATAACTCTAATCTCTAATCTTTATTCTTAAATTTTAGCGAGCAAGGCGAGCCTTGATTGCTTCGGTTTCCTTCTCGTATCCAGGCTTGCCAAGGAGGGCAAACATGTTCTTCTTGTAAGCTTCGACACCAGGTTGGTTGAAGGCATTTACACCTAACAGCTGACAGTAAAGACCACAAGCAAGTTCAAAGAAGTAAATAAGTTGACCAAGATGGTAGGCATCCAGTCTGTCGATGCTGATACGGATGCAAGGTACGCCACCATCCACATGAGCCAGCTGTGTTCCTAACTCGGCCATCTTATTAACCTCATCAACACGTTTACCAGCCAAGAAGTTCAGCCCATCCAGATTCTCCTCATCAAAGGGGAAAAGAACCTTATTCTCGGGATTCTCAACACTGATAACTGTCTCGAAAATACTGCGCTCACCTTCCTGAATCCACTGGCCCATAGAATGGAGGTCGGTAGTCAGGTCAACACTGGCGGGATAGATACCCTTGTTGTCCTTTCCCTCGCTTTCACCATACAATTGCTTCCACCATTCAGCTATGAAATGCAACTTGGGCTGATAGTTAGCCAGAATTTCTATCTTTTTGCCTTCGGTATATTGGGCATAACGAGCAACAGCATATTGGGCACTGATATTCTCAGAGTAAGGCACATTAAGAGCAGTTGCCAGTTCCATGTCAGCAGCACCTTTTACCAGCTTGGCTATGTCGAGTCCGGCTACAGCAATAGGCAGCAAACCAACAGGGGTAAGAACGCTGAAACGACCGCCAACGTTGTCAGGGATAATGAAACTGGTGTAACCTTCCTTGTCAGCTGTACTACGTGCAGCACCTTTCTTGGCGTCTGTGATAGCAACAATAACCTTCTTGGCCATGTCCTTGCCACGCTGCTGTTCGCATTGCTTCTTGAGTAAACGGAAAGCCAAGGCAGTCTCGGTGGTAGTTCCGCTCTTGCTGATGTTGATAACACCAAATTTCTTGTCTTTCAGGTATTCTGTCAGTTCGTACAGATAATCCTCACCGATGTTGTTTCCTGCAAACAGAATGGTAGGGTTTTCTCCATTATTGATGAGCCATTGGAAACTGTTGCTCAATGCCTCAATCACGGCACGGGCACCCAGATAAGAGCCACCAATACCTGCTACAACTACGGTGTCACAGTTATCACGTAGTGTCTGAGCACAATTCTGCAGTTCTGTCATAAACTCTGCAGTGATACTGCTGGGCAGATGTAACCAACCCAAGAAGTCATTACCAGGGCAGGTTCCATTTTCCAATGCTTTCTGAGCTTCTTTCACTTTGCCTTCGTAGGCAGCTACTTTTTCGGCACTAACCGGTGCCTTTGAAATGTCTAACTTAATCATAATATTTATCTGTTTAAACTTTGTTCACTACATTATATATAATATATAAAAGAGGTGTTAGCCTAACACCTCACATAGTTTCTTAATCTCTTTATCCGGACGGGCACGTTCATACAAGATGTTGTACACAGCATCAACTATGGGCATATCAACTCCCACATGGTGAATGATGTCCTTCATACATTTACATCCGTAGTATCCTTCGGCCACCATTTCCATTTCCAATTGTGCGCTTTTTACACTGTAGCCTTGTCCAATCATAGTGCCGAAAACGCGGTTACGGCTGAAATGGGAATAGCCGGTAACGAGTAAGTCGCCCATATACACTGTGTTGGTAATATTGCGCTCAATGGGATAGATAGTATTCAGGAAACTTTTCATCTCACGTGCTGCATTACTCATAAGTACAGCCTGGAAATTGTCTCCATACTTAAGGCCATGACAGATACCGGCAGCAATGGCGAAAACATTTTTCAGCACTGATGCATATTCAATACCTATCACATCATTGCTTGTGCTGGTTTTTACATAGTCGCTTGCCAACATCTGTGAAAATTCCTCGGCTTTCTTCTGGTCAGCACATCCCACGGTAAGGTAAGTCAGTCGGTTCATGGCTACCTCTTCTGCATGGCTGGGACCGCCTATAACGGCCAGATTCTCTTCCGGTACATTATAAACCTGATTAAAGTAGTCCGAGCATATTACATTCTCATCCGGAACAATACCCTTGATGGCTGTGACAATGAATTTATTGTCCAGCCTGGTATAAAGCTTCCTAAGATGACCTTTCAGATAGGGAGAGGGAGTGACAAAGATAAGCGTGTCTGCTTTCTCTACCACTTCGTTGATATCGCTGCTGAAGTGAATTCTGCTTATATCAAACAGAACACTTGTCAGGTAGGCTGGATTGTGCTTTAGGCGTTTGAAATCTTCAATACGGTCATCTCTGCGCAGATACCACCAGATGCTGTCGTTTTTCTCCAACAACATTTTGGCTATAGCGGTTGCCCAGCTACCTCCGCCCAATACGGCTATTTTTCCTAAACTGTCCAAGTTGCTATTGTTTCCTGGCTGGGTTTCTCAACTTCCAGCTTATATTTCTTAACTATTTCTATAATCTGCTGCTGAATTTTTGCAGGATTCTCGTTTTTAAGTGTAGCTACCAGATTGTATCCGGCTTTACGCAGTATGGGAATAAACTCTGCGGGAATGCCTTTCTCCAGGAAAAGTTCATCCTTGTCGCGAGGAGCCTTTACCTCGGGCTTCATCTGTGGGAATAGCATAACCTCGCCAATCTGGAACTTACCCGTAAGCAGCATCACCAAACGGTCGATACCGATACCGATACCGAAAGTGGGAGGCATACCATACTGAAGGGCACGCAGAAAGTCTTGGTCGATAATCATTGCCTCGTCATCACCCTTTTCAGACAGACGCATCTGCTCTTTGAAACGCTCTTCCTGATCGATGGGGTCGTTCAGCTCAGAATAGGCATTAGCTAACTCTTTACCGTTTACCATCAACTCAAAACGTTCCGTCAAACCAGGCTTGCTTCGGTGCATTTTAGTCAGAGGCGACATCTCTACAGGATAATCTGTGATAAAGGTAGGCTGGATGAAGGTGCCCTCGCAGAACTCACCGAAGAGCTCGTCAATCAGCTTGCCCTTACCCATGGTCTCATCAACCTCCATACCCTTCGACAGACAGAAGGCACGGATCTCTTCTTCGCTCTTGCCGTCGCAGTCGAAACCAGTCTTCTCCTTGATAGCATCGAGGATAGGCAGGCGACGGAAGGGGGCACGGAACGAGATGACGTTGCCGTCAATCTCTACCTCGGGCTTGCAGTTGACAGCTGTACAGATCTCCTCGAGCATCTTCTCGGTGAAGGTCATACCCCAAAGCAGGTCCTTGTAGCTTACATACAGCTCCATGCAGGTGAACTCGGGGTTGTGGGTCTTGTCCATACCCTCGTTGCGGAAGTTCTTACCCATCTCGTACACACCCTCGAAGCCACCCACGATGAGGCGCTTCAGGTACAGTTCCGTAGCAATGCGCATGTACATATCCTGATTCAACGCATTAAAGTGTGTCATAAAGGGGCGGGCTGTAGCACCGCCAGGGATATTCTGGAGAATGGGGGTGTCAACTTCTGTATATCCGGCATCGTCCAAGATCTTACGCATTGTACGGATAATGGTGGCACGTTTCAGGAAGGTTTCCTTTACACCGGCATTCACAATTAAATCCACATAGCGCTGACGATAACGGAGTTCTGGATCGTCGAATGAATCGAATACATTTCCTTCAGCATCTGTCTTTACGATAGGCAGTGGCTTCAGGCTCTTCGATAGTACGGTCATTTCCATAACATGGATGCTGATCTCTCCCGTCTTCGTACGGAACACATAACCTTTTACGCCAATGAAGTCACCCAAATCGAGGCACTTCTTGAAAACGATATTGTATAGATCTTTATTTTCGTCGGGACAAATGGCATCACGTTGTACGTACACCTGTATACGTCCCTTTGAATCTTGTAGTTCAGCAAAAGCAGCCTTACCCATGATGCGTTTGCTCATGATACGTCCTGCTACACTTACAACAGGACTGTTCTCTGGAGTTGCTGTCTCACGAACATCGTTACCTTCTTCATCCTTACCAATGACAGGCAGGTCTACAAAGTCCTTGACGATGTCCGTACTCCATGCTGTTACGGGATATTCTGCAGCAGGGTAGGGGTTGATACCCAATTCGCGCAACTGCTGCAAATTGTTGCGCCTAACTATTTCCTGTTCGCTCAGTTCCAGTATGTTCATTTTCTTGTGTCTAATCTTTAACCTTTAACCATAAACATTTGTAAAGCGGCTGCAAAGGTACAACAATTCTTGCAAATCCCCAACTATGTTGGGGGAAAAACTCATTTTACTACCTTTCTGTTGCCTACTATGTAGATACCTTTTCTCTGAAGAGAGTTAAGGGTTGAGAGTTGAAAGCTAATCTTTTGTCCGTTCAGGTTATAGACAGGGCATTCCTTTATGTTATCTACGGGCGCCAACAGTCCATCGGTATCCTCCTTATACATTTTGTTGTTCAAAATATGGAAGCCAAAGCTCAGTTCCTCATTTCTTTTCACAATAAAATTGCCATCCATGGCCCAACCCTTTATGGGACTCCATCCTTGGCATCCATTCTGCTTGGCTGCAATCTTTACAATGTAGTTTCCATCTTCTAGCTCATTAGGCAGATGGCCACTGAAGTCAAATGACTTGTTGGCTATCATAGAGTAATGTTCAAGCACGGTGCTTATTCTTTGCGGTTCTCCAAATACAGTTATCAACTTGTCTGTTTGATCATAAACAACCATGGAGAATTGTCCTATAAACGATTCGTTTCCCATGTTTATGACATTGCTCATATGCATGTTTATGTGTCTGGTAATGGGGTCAAAGCCCGTTATCTGCATCTCAGTCGCCTGTATGTTGGCATAGAATTCAGGTAAATCTTCCTCAGACTCTTTATGGTAGAGAATCTTACCGTCCTCCAGCCAGAAGGGGATGAAGATTTCTGTTCCTTCTACAATTCCGCCTGCTTCCATCTTGAACTGTGATACTTTTCCCCACTCCAGATAGCCGCTTTGGTTGGCTACCAGATACAGTCGGTATGCCCCGTCTTCCATGTATTCTGGCAGTTGTCCCTCAAAGGTGACGGCATATGGTTGGTAATAACCTTGTTCCAAACTGCTGATATAGTAAACTTTGCCAAAGTGCTGCAGAATATTTCCCTTTTCATCTGCAACAGCCAATTTAAGCCAGCCTGTAAAAGTTTTTGCTGCACCGTTTCTGGGTAAAGTGGCGCGTAGGGATACAGACAGCCCGCTCAAACCTTCGCCAAGGTTAATGAGGTCGTTTACCTGCATGTTGGGTGTATAGCTTTCTGTGATGGTCGTAACGGTAAGACTCAATGGTGTAGGGTGAGTCACATCCTCATACTTATCGCTGCCATCAGCCTTGCTGCGTATGATTAGGGTGTAGTCGCCTTCTGCTATGTCCATAGGTAATGTTGCCTCAACATTAAGGGTTGAAAGACCGTAGTTAAAGGGCACATTGTTCAGATTTTGGGTAGCTATTTGTGTTTCTTTGTGGTTAGCATCTTCCAGGTAAAAATCTATTTTCCCCCTGAATGTTTTGTAGCTTTTATTGAATAGATTGTTAAGTGTAATATTGAACTTGTGCGTTTCATTGGGATTGATTCTTGCCGATGACAGAACCACCTCTTTAGCCTGCCAGATGTTTTCTGTATCCCTAATGCCATTGTCTGGCTCAATACCAATAATAGCCTCGTGGTTTTGACTGTATTCGTCACCGTCAGCCTCCAAAGCACTCAGTTTGAAAAAATCGTCGTAAGAACCTCCCCATCCCCAGTTCACGTGGTAAAAGGGATACCCGTCTTCATCGGCTTTGTATCCGTCGATGATAAAGGAATGGCCGCCAGAAGATGGTGCTACAGCAGAGTATACAATGGGTCGTTCATTGTTCAATTCGTTCAGCATCAACTCTTGCCATTCGTTGTTGGGCATACAATTTTTATCTAAACATGCTATGTCGGTGTCGTAGCCAAAGTTCTCAACAAAGGCCTTTACTTGGTTAACGCTGCTCGCTGCGCTCTCTTTTATGCCAAAATCCATTTGTGCTGCCACAGCACAGCAATAAACCAGATCGGCTATCGCATCGTACTCTTTTTGTGTGGCTCCATTATTGTACACACTTCTGATATCTGACCAGTTGAATTTGAAGGTAGAAAGATCTTCTTGAATGGGAATCTGGTTTGTGCGTGAAACATAGTTTACCGTTCCTTTTGCAGAGTCAGGGTACTGATAGTAATAAAGCGTTTGTGATGTGCTAATTGCAACACAACCGGTTATGCAGCGTTGTCCGCGTAGTTCTGGGCATCTGTTGTTAAAAGGTGCTTTCTGGTCCCATTGAGAAATAAACAATGGTCCTACCTGATCCTTGATTCCGTCAATCTTTCGCTTGGCAGGTCGTATGGATTCCCCGTTTACCAAGGCTTTGTATTCATTGGTGTAACTATCCAATAATTCCTGTAATCCGGCTGGGATATTCGTCGCGTCAAAGCCTCTGCCCTGCGAGAACCCCAATACGGGTGTCATTCTTTCGTCTGCCGAGATGACTGCGTATCCGTCGTCTCCCGCTTCGCAGATATAGAAACCGTTTTGTTGAGCATTCCTCAGTTCGGATGCAGCGATAATTCTTTGTGTCCTTATTGTCTTAACTCTCTTCCCAAATCTTGTGGGGCGGTTTAGGATGGAGTCAGCCAGATGCTGTACATCAGCTATCTTGCGCTGTTGTGCCATGTTGGGTACTAATCCCAGTAATAGGCATGCTAGTGTAAGGATAGTTTTTCTCATTGTAGATTGAAACTTTGTTTCGAGCCTGCTTTCGCTCGGCAATAATCAAGCGAACTTGTTATTGCTCTCACTTAATCGCAGCCTTGAAGATTTAATATTGAAACTTCATTTCTGTTTGGGTGCCGTTCGGGTAGGGGCGGATTACTCCTTTATACGCTTCCTGAGTTTACAATGGGTTGAGCCGGTTCGTCGCCGCAGAGAACTACCAGCAGGTTGCTGACCATAGCTGCCTTCTTGTCTTCTGTCAGGTTCACGATGCTTTCTTCTGACAATTTGTCTAATGCCATCTTCACCATGCTGACAGCTCCGTCTACAATCTTTTCACGAGCTGTGATGATGGCTGCGGCCTGTTGACGTCGCAACATAACCGCTGCAATCTCGGGAGCATATGCCAAGTAGTTGATGCGAGCTTCAGTTACCTCTAGTCCGGCCATTGCCAGACGCTCGTTCAGCTTGTCGGTCAGCACGTCATTGATTTCCGTAGCTCCGCTACGCAAAGTTATCACTTCATTCTCTTTTGTATCTTCATTGTCGTAGGCATACATTCCAGCCACTTCACGTAGGGCTGAGTCGCTCTGCACAGCCACAAACTTCTCGAATTTGTTCATACGGGCTGTGGCAGAATTGCCCACTTGGGCCCCCGCAGCGTTTGAAACGTCAGTGTCTATGTCAAAGATGGCTTTGTACGTATCTTTCAGTTTCCAAACAACAACCAAACCGATGAGGATAGGGTTACCAGTCTTGTCGTTTACTTTTATGGGCTCTGCATTCAGGTTGCGAGCACGCAGACTAACATTTTTTACACTCATAAAGGGGTTTAACCAGTAAAAGCCTGTCTTGCGGAAAGTACCCACATATTTACCGAAGAATGTCATCACCTTGGCTTGATTGGGTTCCAGCATGGAGAAACCGCAACAGCAGATGATGCTGGCAATCAGCAGCACTACTGACAGTACAATCCAAGGTGCAAAAGAATGCCCGGAATCGCTTTCTACAATCCCCAGTATAAAACAGAAAAAAGTGGCACACCACAAGAGTATATCCAGAAAAATCATCAAGAAACCGTTCAGGTAACCACCCTTAAATTCAAATTCTTTGTTCATTGTTTCCATTTCGTCGTGATTTTATTTGTTGACTATTTGTTTTTCAAACAAAAATATGGAAAAGAATCAATATACAACCTCTATCTTCATCTCTTTAACAGATTTTTAACATATGTCAGCAAAAGTCTGTGGATTAAAGTGTAAGGTCATAATCAAATTTTTTATAATTTTGTGCCCGGTTATGCAAAACAAAGGGTTTGTAGAGGATTCCGATTTGGGGCGTATTATTCTGCGAAGTAACAGCCGAGCCCGACGTTTCACCTTCCGCTGCACAGAGGATGGCTTGTGCTGTACTGTTCCTGTAAGGTCGCGGCAGTCCGATCTGCTGCGTGCCATAGAAGAGTTGCGACCAAGATTAAAGGCAATGATGGTGCGTTTTAAAGAGCGTCAGGCTGGTATATATAGGCTCACGCCTCAGGAGGTTGAGTTTCTTCGTAAACAGGCTAAAAAACAACTTCCACCACGTCTACAAGCCCTTGCTTCAGCCCGTGGCTTAAGCTTTAGTAATGTCAGTATTCATAGGAGTCGTACCCGATGGGGTAGTTGTAGCAGTAGGGGATCTATCAGCCTCAGTCTGTACCTGATGCTCCTTCCTCCTCATCTGCAGGATTATGTCATGCAGCACGAGCTTACCCATCTTATGGAGATGAATCACAGTTCCAGATTCTGGAATCTCCTTGATAAAGCCACTGGCGGTAAGGCTCTTGAGTACAGAAAGGAGATAAGAAACTTTCATCTTCCAATATTGTAAATTATTATGAAAAATATATACATTATTATAGCATTTCTCCTTTTTTATTACTATTCTGTAGGGGCTGAGAAGGTAATGTGGTATAATGTAGAAAACTTGTTTAATACCTGCCATGATACATTAAAAAATGATTTCGATTTTCTTCCTGATGGTACATATCGTTGGACGCCTGCTCGTTATTGGAGAAAACTTGACAATATCTCTCGGGTTATAGCTGCTGTGGCAGAGCAAGATGGATGGCCCATGTTGGTGGGGGTATGCGAAGTTGAGAATGACACAGTTTTGCATGATTTGTGTTTTCGTTCACCGCTCCACGTTGCCAAATACCATTATGTGCATCATGATGGCCCAGACCTTCGTGGAGTTGATGTTGCACTGCTATATCAGCCCATCCTTTTCCGTTTTTTGGGTTCCGAGTCTATCAGAGTTCCTTCTGCTGAGCAAGGCTTACGTCCAACGCGTGACATCTTACATGTTTGGGGTAAGATGATACGTACAGATTCTTTATTGCATGTCTTTGTGTTGCATTTCCCCAGCAGGGCAGGAGGAAATAAAGCTAGCACAGAAAACAGAATGCTTGCAGCTCAGACCCTTTGTCAGGCACTCGACACATTACAAGGGCATCGCATATTGGTGATGGGAGATTTTAATGCGGAACCTCGCGATCCTATTTTCCGACCCATCCTGCAACGTCTGGTCAGCCTTGTTCCTCAGCGTCGTAAAGAGTTGAAAAAGGCGCAAGGAACCTATAACTATCAGGGGCTTTGGGGGTATATAGACCACATACTTGTATCTCCTTCTATGCAGTCTAACTGTGAGCCCCGTGTTCATGTGGCTAAACTCCCCTTTTTACTTACTGAAAAAGGCACTCCCTGGCGTACCTTCCAAGGCCCGGTTTATAAAGGCGGTTATTCAGATCATCTTCCATTGTATGTGGATGTGTGGTGACTCTTTCCTGTTTTACAATAAAAAACCTTCAGCAATATGACCAATTATCTAGTATTCTCCGCTCTTGCACTTTATATTCTGCTGTTGTTTCTTTTTGCCAGGTTAGCTAAGTCAAAGGGCGATAACAACGCCTTCTTCCGTGCTGGCAGGAAGTCACCTTGGCTGCTAGTAGCTTTTGGCATGATAGGCTCTAGCATCAGTGGTGTAAGCCTTGTCAGTGTGCCGGGATGGGTCAATCAGAACGGTATGACTTATGTGCAGATGTGTCTGGGTTTCTTTGCCGGTTACGTGTTTATTGCCTTTCTGCTCTTACCTTTATACTACAGACTACGTCTGACCAGCATCTACAGCTATTTGGCAGAGCGCTTTGGTCGTAAAAGTCATCTTACAGGTGCCTGTTTCTTTCTGCTCAGCAAGCTTACCGGAGCAGCTGCCCGTCTGTTCCTTACCTGCACCGTGTTGCATGAGATGGCTATCCGTCCGTTAGGTCTTCCTTTCTGGTTTACTGTAGGTGTTGTTTTATTGGCTATATTCCTCTATACACGTCGTGGAGGAATCGAGAATATTGTACGCACAGATGCCCTTCAGACCTTCTGTATGCTCATCGCTACCGGTTGTATTGTATGGGCTGTTTCGGACAGCTTGAATCTTACGCCGTCAGGTATTGCTGAAACGATTACTGAAAGCCCCATGGGACAGATGTTCTGTTGGGATGTATCCAGTACACAGTTCTTCTTTCGCCAATTTGTCAACGGAATGTTCATAACTATTGTCATGAATGGTTTGGATCAGGATATGATGCAAAAGAATCTTACATGTCCCTCTTTGTATGCCGCACAAAAGAATATGTGTCTTTATGGATTCTGCATTCTGCCCGTCAATCTGCTCTTCCTTGCCCTTGGCGTCTTGCTCTATACTTTTGCTGCCAAGAGTGGGATGGCTATTCCTCAGGCAGGCGACCGTTTGTTGCCCATGCTCGTAGGCAATGGAGCGTTAGGAACCTTGGTGGTGTTCCCGTTTACCATAGGCATTACTGCCGCGGCTCTTTCAAGTGCTGATAGTGCCATGACATCACTCACTACCAGTATCTGTGTAGATGTTCTTAGGGTGGAGCGTGAAGGTTTCCTGCCCCAGAAGGCCCTCCGTACCCGTCATCTTGTTCATGCTGCAGTAGCTTTAGCTTTTGCCCTCTGCATAGCTGTTTTTCATTTGGCCGGTAGTGGGACCATAATAGATACTATCTACCGGTTAGCGGGCTACACCTACGGACCATTATTGGGCCTCTTTAGTTTTGGACTATTAACTCATAGAAAGGTCGTTGACGGAGTCGTTCCCATCGTTTCCGTCATTCCGCCTATAATCTGTATACTCCTAGACTTCCTGGCTCCCCTTCTGTGGAACTACCATTTCAGTTACGAGCTTTTACTTCTCAATGCTGCCTTTACGTTTTTGGGCCTCCTTTTCTGTAGCTCTAAAGCAAATCCTGTAGTCGTTTGAAAGCTGGTTCTCGAAGTGTTGTCTCAATTTCCCTGCCATCCTGAGAACGGAAGATGCAACGCCGCTGTTTAGGGAGTAGGGCGGAGATGTGGTGGATATTTACCAGCGTACTACGGTCTGCACGTACAAACACTTCCGGGCTGAGCATTTTTTCAAGTGCACCAAGGCCCGTAAGTACGGTGTCTTGATTGTGGAACGTTACAAGTTGAGAATAGTTGCCGTCTCCTTTAAAATAGGCAATGTCTTTCACTTCAACAACAATGGTACCGCTTGCTGTGCGTAAGGTAATACGTTGCTTGAAGTTCTGCTGGGTCATCTTCACGATATCATTAGCCAGTTTGTTGGCCGTCATTTCCTGATTGTCTCTCACCTCCTCGATGGCCTTCTTGCGAATGGCCTCAATTTGTTCTTCACGTTGCTGTTTTTCCTGTTGAAGACGAATGAGCTTTTTACGGTTGCGCAACCGTTCATAGCGTTGGGTCAATATCCATACGGTCAACGAAATCAGGATTATTCCAGCCACCCATACCCACCAGTGTTGCCACCAACGCAAAGGCGGTCTAATGTAGGTATCGTGCTCGTCATAGGCCAGTAGGTCAGACGGACGGAACGAAGTCATTTCTTCGACGCCAGCCAACCATACGGTTCCATCACTGGTCTCTGCCATAGTTGCCATCAGGGGTTCCAGTGTTGTGAAGCCGTTTTTGTGGTCGAAGAATCGTATGTCACTAAGCAGGTACTCCTCGTTGACACGGCATACAAAGAGTCCGTCAATGACGGCAATAATCAGAAACCCCTTAGGTGAAACATGAAGCGAACGCACCTCGTGGCCAGTTAATATGGGGATAGGCATAGGGGTCACTTCACCATTTTGGATGATGAATAGCGAGTCTTTAGATGCAAAGAAGATGTTGCCCAGGCTGTCGCTTTCCATAGAGGTAACGATGAGTTGTTGCTTATAGTCTATCTTGTTCCCATCCATGAAAAGCCCGAAAGTGGTTCCAACCCAAAGATGCCCCTGCATGTCTTGGGCTGCACACCAGGGATGGGGGATGCTGGTGACAAGTGTGTCCAGGGAAAAGGTCTGTGGGTCATAGCTTAAGATGCTATGGCTGCTTCCTATGACAAGTCGTTTTGCCGCTTTTGCGACGAAACAATATCTGTCCAGGGGCAAGTGCAGCCAATGAAAGGCGCTGTCGTAACATACTACGTCGCCGTTGCCGGCCATATATACTGTGCCGTCAATGTTCACGGCGCAAGGTGAATAAAAGTTGGCAGGGTTGTCCTCGATACATTGAATATTCGTCATTGAACGATGAGAATTGAGCACTGGCCATTGCCCCGTAAAGAGTTTTCCGTTCAAGGTACCCATAACAATGTTGTTGTCGGCATCCACACTAATGGCGCGCACAATATCATCCCGGTCGGTTAAGCGATAATTGGTGAAGTTGCGGTTGAAGTAGCAGTATAATCCCTCGTAAGTGGCTACCCACAGGCGATCCCAACAATCTACCAGCACATCTTTTATGAGGTTAAATCCCGTGGCTATCTCATTGATACTGCTGCCGTCATATTCATAAAGAGTGTGTTCGTCGGCTATAACGATGTGGCCATTAGCAAACCGTCGGACTATGAGACCATAATCTGTTGACTTGAAGGCAAAGTGACTTTTCTTTTTGAGTCCCTTTTGGCAGACAGTATAGACACCGTCAGCGGCAAAAGCTGACAATTGGTTGTCGGTGCGTAGCAAAGTAAAGATGTCCCTCTTGGAAGTCAGACGGATAGCCCTGTTTTTTTCTATACGATATAATCCTTCTTCTGTGGGCACGTAAAGATAAGCGGAATCCATGTATAGCTTCCTGTCGGGAGTCATCTGGTCAAGCAATGCCCCTTTTACGACGGGAACGAAGCCTTTGGCTGTCTGTAGGCACACTCGACGATTCTTTTCCTGTTCGTCCTCCAACAGGAAGTAACCATTAGGAAGGCTCCCGCTGTTAAAGTTGTTAAGGAGCCACCGCCCTTTTGGGTCTATCAGCTGCATCTTTACATCATCGAAGTCCGTCAACCATTGGCGGCGAAAGTCGAAAGCACTGACCGTTTCGTCAATCTCAGCAAAGCCTATGATGTTGAATCGATGACCTTTCAGGAAGGGTGTGAACGTCTGACCGTCGAAACGGACAAAGCCTGACAATGTACCTATATAAATATACCCGCGCGAGTCTTGCCACACCCGTTCGCACTGCATTTGTGGCAGTCCGTCCTGTATGGTATAGCGTCGACAAGTCAGGTAGCTCTCCATCTGTGCCAGAAGGGTGAGGCTGAAGCAGAGTGCTAATGTTAGGAATAATGTGCGTTTTGATGTTTTCATGATGCGAAGATACGGAAAAAAGCAGAAAGGACAAAGTTTTCGTCCATAATTATTTGAACCCTTCCCGAGTTCGTCACTCACAGGGGCCAGTTCGTCAAAATCGGTTGTTTTAAGTCCCTGGTTGTTGTGTCTTTTTCCTATCTTTGTCACATAATTATTAATTCAAACACTTCATGGATTATGAAACAGAAATTACTTATGCTCCTCGGAGCGATGATGGTAAGTAGCCTTCTGTGGGCTGCAGCACCTAATTCTTATGTGAAATTCAGAATGAATGGGGACAAGACTCCTGCCCCCGCTTTTAGCAAGTTCTCCGAAGCTGTACCCGTTCCTTACAACTTGGGCGTTGTTTATCGGAGTCCTGATAAAGATAAGCCAAACCTTGGTATTACCGGCTACCAACTGGTCACCCTGACGGATCGGGAAGGCTATGAATATGAGTACAGCCACCATATGTTGGTCTATATTGGTGTGTATGACAATAATATTAATAGCGGCAGTGCTTATTTCGACACGACAGAGAAAGGATTGTTCATTAAGCCTACAAACAGCAATACGGCCGTCGCTTTCGGACAACAGCTCATGGGAGGCAGAGGCGTATCAGAGCCTATGAGCGAGACAATGAGTGCCAGTCAGTTCGTTCAGAATGATGGAACAATTGATGACTTTGTGCTGCCGAATCCTTTGGTCTATGATGCTCAGGCTAATTCCTATAAGGAAGGCCAGTATCAAAAAGGGCACTCCTATGTCATTGCCATCCATTTCACAGAGGTGGCTGATTGGAAAACTGATGATGCCAGCGGTGTCAACTATTGGGACTATCCCCAAAACTCTCTTGGTGAATATACCTCATTCAATTGGAGGGCTGACCACTCTAAGGAATGCCTGTTGGCTGGTTTTACCTATGTCGGCGACGATGCTTCGACCCCAGTCAGCGTATCTATGATTGTAAACGGTGAAAACAAGCAATATAACCTTCTTGGTGAGAATCAGGACCCTATTAATCTTGGAACAATTTATTCAAAAGAAGTAACCTTGAAAAATAATCAAGAGAAGATGAGGCTCCCAGACTTAGGTTTCAACGGTTTTATCGTCGAATCTAATGTGCCTGTCACCTATTCTGCAGCAGCACATACCTATGGTGGTTCCATGACGTTCACAACCCTCCTGAAGAGTGTCGCAGATGAGTATATCGGTGAAGGTTTCAACGTGGACAACAGAGACTATAAGACGGGCAACTTC
>Ga0326511_10000923_pt1 | contig 25140 bp, 57 predicted proteins | sample 0_2496_0518_D_FD_203701 | JGI IMG/M metagenome (GOLD analysis project Ga0326511, IMG submission 203701) | Bovine rumen microbial communities from UC Davis, California, United States - 0_2496_0518 | ecosystem: Host-associated > Mammals > Digestive system > Stomach > Rumen | place: USA...
ATCAATTGGGAGATGGTCTGCTTTGCACGCAGAAGGTTGTGGGTTCAAGTCCCATCGAGTCCAGTCCTTTGTGTCTCCAACCTTCACGTGGTAAAGGATGTTATTACTAATAGGGGATAAAAAATTTTTTGGGCAAAGATAAATTATTCCACTTATTTATTCTTTATTTATATTGAATAGAAAGGAGAATAAATTATGCCTAAAAAACTTACTCAAGAAGAATATAAACAACGAGTTTATGATTGTGTCGGTGATAAATATACAGTAATAAGTGAATATAAAGGAAAAGATTTACCTGTTACTTTTCATTGTAATATTCACAATATAGATTTTTCAGTAAGTGCAAGTTGTTTTATGAGGGGTAAAGAAAATATAAGAGGAATTTGTCCTGAATGTTCTCAAGATAAAAAAAGAGAAAAACAAATAAAATTAAAATGTGATTATTGTGGAAAAGTTTTTTATAGAGCTCCTTCTAAAATAAATTCTAAAAGTGGATTAGTTTTTTGTTGTAGAGAACATAAAGATGCCGCAACTAAAGTTCAAAGTGGAGAGAGGTTTAACTCTATCAGACCAAGTCATTATGGAAATGGTTTAGCAAATTATAGAGATAAAGCTTTTTTAAAATTTCCTCATAAATGTGCAGTTTGTGGCTACGATGAAGATGAAAGAATTCTTCAGGTTCATCATAAAGACGAAAATCATAATAATAATGATATATCTAATCTTGTTATTCTTTGTCCTAATTGTCATTGAAAAATAACTTTACATTTATATGAATTAACAAAAGAAAATACACTAACAAAGTTATAAAGGAGAGTGGGTTCAAGTCCCATCGAGTCCACCAATAGGCATTTAGCTCAGAGGAAAAGCACTTCTTTGACACGGAAGAGGTCACAAGTTCAAGTCTTGTAGTGCCTACCAATGGCGATCATGGTATAATGGCTATTACGTTAGACTGTGGCTCTGAAAATTTCAGTTCAATTCTGAATGATCGCCCCATGGGGATAGAAGGGTTCGACAGGCGTATAAAGCCAAAGTGAAAACGTCTGGACACGAGTTCGATTCTCGTTATCTCCACCATGGACCTATAGCTCAGTTGGTAAGAGCGTTCGCCTGATAAGCGAAAGGCCACAAGTTCAAGTCTTGTTAGGTCCACCATTATAAGCCCATGTAGCTCATTTGGATAGAGCAACAGACTTCTAATCTGTAGGTAGGAAGTTCGAATCTTCTTATGGGCACCAAAAATGCGTCGGCAGCGACGATGGCGGTGTCGCACTGGTCTGTAAAACCAGTCCCTCAGGGCAAACATTGTTGGTTCGAATCCAACCCGACGCACCATTAAAAATAAATACAGTCTCAGTCTATAGCTGTGTCGTGAAGTTAAATATGTTGTCAGTACGCTCATCTTCGGTAATGCTGCTGCCTCATATGGTCTCCTTCCATAATTAGACCTAAATAAGCGAACTGCAATAATATACATGGCATAGCTATAGGTTGAGATATCATGTGTTATGCGGCTGTAGTTCAATGGTAGAATAAGAGCCTTCCAAGCTCCTGATGAGGGTTCGATTCCCTTCAGCCGCTCCATATAAAATACTAATGAAAGGAGAGTTTATGACAGATACACGTCTAAAACTTGCTCCACCTTGGATTACTTACGTTAATATGCTTCAAGCTATTTTTGATGAGGATCCGCAGATTGCTTTTAATACTAATCTTGGTGGTGGAACGTATGAAGTAGTACTTGCCACAAATAATCCTGAGAAGGCGGCCGCACTTAAATGGCTTCTTCCAGAAGAGAAAGAGTTTGGCAATATTACTCTTACTATTGGTGTTGATTGTGACAAAGTAATTAATAAAGCTTTCAGTTCTGCCAAGGAACTCTTTGAAACTGCCTTTTATAAGAATCCTGTCCTTGCTTATGTAGTTGTTCCTGAAGGCGTTAGGTGGGTACCATTTACTTATGTTGTATTTAAGAATTGTGTTGTTCAGTTCTTTAATGACAATCTAAATGACCCTCACGGTATTGTATCTACTCTTTATCAGGATATTGCTGCTGAAATCTTTGCAGACATGCCTTTCCCGCAAGATGGTGGTATTTGTTTCTGCACAGATACAGAACATAAGCTTGGTGCTCCACTAGGAGAGTGGCCTTAATGGAAGATTTTAATAAACACGTAATTGAACTTGCGGTTGACCCTCGTGATTATCGTCGTTGGCAACGTATGGCAAGTGTCTTGTGTCTAAATGTTTCAGAATATATTCGTCGTTGTACTAATGCACACACTACAATCTTAGAGCATGACAGTTTTAACATTGTACCTGGCCCGCAAGAAACAATTGATGATTTGGCCGATTAGTTAAATGGTATAACAGTTGCCTTGTAAGCATCTGTCCTCAGTTCGATTCTGAGATTGGCCTCCATAACACAAAATCAGACCTCTAGCTTTATGCTAGGGGTCTTTTTTTATTACTAATACAAATTAAAAATGATTTATACTAGATGGTATTAATCTCCAGAAAAGGAGTCTTAAATGGCAAAAGTGAAATACAAAACACTTAGTTCAGACTCACGTGCGGGAACCCATCAATGATTAGTTGACAATGTCTCTGATTTAAATGGGTTACCTAAAGAAGTAGGGTCTGCCGCACTAGTAGCTAATACTGGTGATGTTTACATTTGCAATAATGCAAAGGAATGGGTAAAACTTTAAGGAGGTCGTATGGATTTAATTGCTTTAGCCTTAGCCAAAAAGAATTCCGGCTCAGGCGGTGGCGGTGGTACCTCCCCATCATATGATGACTTAATTCCTTCTATTGGAGAAAATGGACACTGGTATATTAAAGGTAAAGATACTGGTATTTCCGCAGTTCCAAAAGAGAATGTTGAAGTAGACGGCGTACTTAAGGCTGACACTACTAAGCAGAATATAGTCGTTCTTAAAGATGGTACAGAAACAGTTGTTGGTGAATTTACTTCTAGTATTCCATCCAATAGCATAACACAACTTTTTGAGGAAGGATAAGACATGGCTAAACAATATCTTGATTATAACGGACTTAAAGATTATGACAATCTAATTAAGCAGTATATTGCAGATCACGCGGGTTCCGCAGCTGAGCCATATGATGATTCTGCAATTCTCGAAAGCATCAACACTTTAAATGGCGATGTTAATGATCTCAAATTTATGGATTCTACTATTGTAGGAGATCTTAATGCTCTTAAAACATTAGTTGGAAACACCTCAGTTGCAGATCAAATTAATGCAGCCATCACTTCTCTAGTTAATGGTGCTCCTAATTCTCTTGATACTTTAAAGGAGATTGCTGATTGGATTAACACCCATGGTGAAGCTGCTTCTGATTTAGTAGGCGTTGTAGCTGAACAAGGTCAGCAAATTGCGGCTATTGATGCTAAGGTTGATGCTATCACCGCAATTTCTGGAACTTATATTGAAGCTCTCTTCTTAACTCCTGTTACTTTACAAGACGGTCAGACTGTACAAGATGCTATTACCGCTCTTGGTGAAGGTGAGAAATTAGTTCTTACTGCTCCTGTAACTGAAGATCTTACAATTAATAAAGACGCAGTAATTGAAGCTGAGGGTGTTGTCTTTAGTGGAAACGTTACCGTTGATAAGACTGCCGCAGTAACAGTTATTGGTGCTGAGTTTACTGGTCAAGTAATTGTAGCTTAATTGTAAATCTGAAAGGAAGGAGTATATTATGCTAAAATTTGAAGGATGTACATTTAGTGCAACTGGTGCTAACAAACGTGATCAAGTTTATGGTTTAAAGATTACCGGCACGGAAGATGTTCTTGTTAAAGATTGTCTCTTTGATGGTATGGGGTATGCGGCAATCCTTAATAATGGTACTGGTGCTTTAACCGTTGAAGGAACTGAGTTCCATTGCGGCAACATCTATAATCCTATTGAAGGTAGTCAAACTGTAGATAATGGTAATGTAACTGTTGATAGTTGTACCTTTACAGGGGTCCCAGGAAATAATTTTATTAGTTTTTATCAGGTAGCTGAAGGTTCTGTTCACGCTATTAAGAATTGCAAGTTCGCTGGTGCCACTAATAATAACGTTGTTCGTCTCTCCAATCGCAATAATGTGGCCGCAATTTTCAATATTGATGATTGTTCTTATGAATATGTAAGTGGCAAGATTAATGAGTATAGTGGATTTATGCTTTGCCAGGACTACACCAACGTGAAGGGTGTTCCGCAAGACTTTAGCAAGTATAATGTTAATATTAATAATCTTACTCGTCCAGAAGAAGGCTCTCTAGTTTACGTGTATGAAGACGGTGCGGGTATTATTGTTAGTAACTATCCTGCTGTAACTGTTGATGGATCTCCTGTACTCTTTGGTACAGCTGGAGACCCTATGGTTGAAGAGGAAGAGAATTAATCTAAATGAGTGATCAAAATAGATTAGATTATGAGGGCCTTAAACTATATGATATGTATTTAAAACAATACATTGATAAAAAAATCGTAGAAGCTATCGACGCTTATCGAGAAGAAGATAAAGCTGATGATAATGTCTTCGACGATCAAACTGATAATATTATAGAAGAATAGTGTAAAGGGCTTTGGAGAAAAATCCAAAGCCCTCTTTCTTTTATCTCAAATTGCATTTTACAAAAGGGAAGAGGGTGGTTAATATTATATGGCTTTAATAAAATTTTATAGTGGTTCTGACACAGATATTCAAAATAAAGAATATGAAGAAGGAGCTGTATATTATATCTTTCCTAATTCTAACATGACAGTCGGGCATATATATGTAGATATAGATGGAATACGTCGAGAAATCTCTGCGGCTTATAATGATACTTCTTTATCTGATAGAATTAAAGCTTTAGAAGATTTATTATTTGTGTCTTGTGAAGGAGTAGCAATTGATAATACAGATATAACAACGTGGGTTAATATGGAAAATTCTTTTTCCGGTACTATTATCCCAGGAACAGCTACGGATCCTATTATTTTCACTTCTGCCAATGGTAAAGCAGAAGTTACAAGTTATAATGTTGATAAAGCAACTGGATTTTTTACTGCCATGGTAACTGGGATAGAGAATGGTCGAGATACTATTACATTAACTTGCGGCAATTACTCTGATACTATTTCTGTTTTAGTTATGGATAAAGATTATTATACTGAAGTTATTTTAGCAGAAAATTATGATCCTGATGGAGCTAATTTTTCTTGAACTATTCCGTCTACATCTTTTAGTCTTAATTACGGACAATATATTGAAGCCAGTTTTAATCTTACTGGTATTACTACTGTAAAAGAAAATCTTCTTAGTATTGGCTCTATAATTACTGATTATCAATCAGGACCAGTAGTTAATATGTATACTTCTCAAAATGCTAATACTATTCAGACTAAATTACGCATAGGCTCAGCTAGTGAACGTGGAGCATATAAGTTTACAGGTCTTGAAGTTACTATTCCTGCAGGACAAGATATTGTTATTAGATGGGATGCTGTTGGACTACATCTTAATGGAGAATTACTTAGAGGAGTTAACGAAACTCAAAATAATACTCTTGATCGAATTCATGAAGAATTAAAAGAAGCAGAAAATATTTTAATTGGCTCTGAAGAAGGTGCTACTAGATCTCATGCTCATTATAATTACATAAAATATGTTAGATATGATGGAGCATTATAGTTGACAGACGCTATATAAATATGATATAATATAATTAATCCAAAAGAAGAAAGGGTTAATTATGGCTGGTGAGAGTTGGAAAGAATTTACAATTCAACATAAATATGCGGAGCTCCCTGAAGAACCGCGATATATAAAGAAAAAGAAAAAGAAGTCTGTAAAGAAATCTGATCATAAACATCAATATGCAGATTGTATATTTGATCCAGAAATGACTTTAGGTGGTAAAAGATGGTATTATGCGGGTCGTTATTGTACTATATGCGGCCGCATTGATAATGCATATATTGGTGGTAATATTCAGATTACAGGCGATAAACCTATTTTTAAAGCAGATTTGTTTGACAAATATGTGCAATTGGGTACTAGCGAAAGCTAGTACCCGTTTTTTTGTTATAGAAAGGAAGTTTTATGTTAACGGTTCAACAGCCTAAAGATTTAGGCGAAATGATATATATATTTGTAGGAGAAGAAGAAAAATTTGTGCTACCTTTTAAAGGTAGCGAGAGCGAAATGCTTCAATATTGAGATCTACTAGCTGAGCGTGGAGTCCGCATAAGAGAAATTCATCATATGTTAGTAGAGACAATAGATAAAAATCCCTATACTCCTTTGCTATAAAATAATAATTGACACCTGCTTATATTTTATGGTATAATATATATAAAGAGAGTGAGAGAAAGAAGAGTAATATGGTTTTTGTTGATGTTTATACTGATACTAATTGCATTCATATTGCTTCTTTTGAAATTGAATTTGATTGGCAATATGATGATTTATTTATCCTTGAAAATGCTCTTACAGAAAAAGGAATTAAATATTTTGAAATCACAACTTATCAGCAGGAGGTTTAAAATGAGTTTATGTGACATTTGTCCTTGTTTCTGTACAGAAGATAACTTTGACGGTTATCTTTGCGAAGGATGCGATCCTTGTGTAGAGGACGAATTTGATGCATTTGAGTATTATGAAGAAGAAGAAGGAGACGAAAATGAATAAAGAATCTGAACTAAAAGCCCTTAAAAGCCGTTATAATCTAATTATGTCTCGTGGTAAAACTGCGGAAGGTCAAGGAGTACTTCGCAAGATTGCCCGCAAAATTCGTAAATTGGAGCAGGAGAATAATGAATAACGAATACCGTGTTGTAGTTTGGTTCCAAGCAGACCCGCAATCTAAATCTGAAAAAGTTGAAGATAAATTTTTTTCTTCTCTAGAAGATGCTAAGAAGTTTAAAGCTCAGTATCCTAATAACGGATTCTGTAAAGCTTATCTTTATCATTATGAGCCTCGTTGGACTATTGTGGAGGATTAATGCTTGACCCAGCTGATGTTGTAGATTTTTTTGATTGGCTTGATAACATCGATAAAGTTCAAATTGAAGAGAACCAAAATGACTGGAATGTAACTTTAGATGATATTAAGTCATATAATAGCGGTAATAATTGTTTGCATTATATTTTAATACATAATAAGCATCGAATAGTTATTCAAACATATAAGGACATGAATCGCAAGGGTGATATTGACATTGTTCAAGGCAAGCCTGAACTTGAACCTCTGTTTGATCAAGCCCTTGAAACAATGAATCTGCGGCCGCAAGATTATACAGATGAAAAACTTAATAAGTTATTTGTTTTGTATTGCGGGCTATGGTCTAGATGGGTTACATCCTTCTATTGGGGAGCGAACCGAGCATCTTTTATGGTAGAACTTGGTGCTGATATGTGTCTTATTTGGGTAGATGAGCATTGGCTTATTAATGTAGATGATGTTTGGCCGGAACAACTTCAGCGAGTTACTGATTTCCTAAACGCGGTGGAGGATATATGTCAATAGAGAAGTATTCTTATGGAATAGATCATATTAATTCTCGTAAAGCTAATGTAATTGAATTTTATAAAGATTGGCAAACTAAAGATATTCGAGCAGATCTCCAAAAGAATCGATCAGAAATAATTATGATTTTTGAAAATCTTGATTATAACATTAATATTGGATGTGCTATTCGATCTAATAATGCTTTTCTCGGTAAGGAAGTATATATCTGCGGACGCCGCAAGTATGATAAACGTTCGACCGCAGGAACCGGACATTATGAAAATGTATATCATGCGGATAATGTAAAGGAGGTCATTGATCATGTCCATTCTCTTGGATATACTGTATTTGCTGTTGATAATATTATGGAGTATAGTCCAGTCAATCTTATGGATATTACTCTTCCCAAGCGAAGTGCGTTTGTTTTTGGAGAAGAAGGGCCTGGACTCACACACGAAGCAATTGATTTGTGTGATCGTATGGTGTACATTAATATGTATGGTTCTGTTCGTTCTCTTAACGTAGCTGTTGCTGCGGGTATTGTGCAATATGAATATGCCTATCAATGGCGTTAATTTTAAGCACCTGATCAATAAGATAATTATTGACAGGTGCTCTTTTTTTGTGGTATAATATATATAGAAAGAAAGTGAGAGAAAGGAAAAATATGTTCCCGACCAATGTTCGTTTTTATCCCGAGGGTCTTGAGAATGAGCGTTATGAAGAGGATATGGAATGGTTGGTTGTAACGAAGAAGGATTGGGATCAGAACATTATTTTTGGAAAGTCTTTCTCTGAATTTGGTGTTGCTTGTCTGTATGCTAGGGAGCATTCTGATACAGATTTTATTATTACCGCTATGTAGGAGGTAATATGAGCCGCAGTTATCGTAAGCATTTTTGGTTTCCAACTGAAGGTGATAAGGATAATAAGAAATTTTTTAATCGTAAGTTGCGTCATCAATGTGTAGGTAATGGAGCAGAGTATAAGAAGAAGCATAACTCTCGTGACATTCATTGCTGGTGGATTTATTATCGAGATGAAGAGGATTTTGTATGTCAGAATAGTGGTTATGGTGACGACGAGAAGACTCTCCGCAAGGTCTGGCGTAAGCATTTTCTTAGTAAGTAGCGGAGGTAAGTCAATGATGACTTTTTACAATTACATCGAGAACGTCAGGTATGAAATGTTCAACCTTGTAAATGGTTGGACTCGCAAAGGTGCGGAGACAAAGGCTCGTATATCTCAAAGCTTAGATCAAGCACGTTACGAATATGAGCAAAAGAAAATAGAGAACGCCAAGCTGCGGAAATTATGCGTGGATTTGCGATTCTGCAAGCGTCATAATTGCTTGACGTGTAGCCATGGACGATTCTGTGATATGCACTTTACTGAGAGGTACGCAGAATTGGGGATTGAGGTGGATGAATAATGAGCACATTAAGTGTGCGAACGAACTTGAAGCAGAGTGGAAGTAATGATTGATTATATGACACCTTTACTATTAATTGGGCTCGCTATCATAGAAGCGTTTCTTCTATGCAAAATGTTTTCTGAGTAAGTAGGTGAAGAAGGGAACGATAATGTACGGCGAAAAAATCATCGAAGAGTGGAAAAAGCCTACCGGCGATAACCTTCATGACATACACGTGAACATGGATAATGTCGCATATGTAGAACGCCCAGAGAACCTGAACGACGTGTACATAGCCACGTTTGTCAGCGGCAAGTCAATCTACATCGACTCCTACACGTATAACCAGATGTGTCGCTGGATTAACGAGAGGTATCCGAACTATGAGAACTGCGGATAATATGAAGACTCTAACGTTTAATAAATAGGCGGTGATAATTTGAGATATTTTATTTCTGACCTTCATTTTGGTCATTATAATTTCCATACAGATAAAGGTATTACTACTTTTGAACGAAAACAATTTAAATCTATTGCAGAACATGATGATTATTTAGGAAAAGTTCTCATGAATCTTAGTCATAAGCTTACAGCCTTTGACGAGGTATGGAATCTCGGAGACTTTGGATGTATTGATCGACTTGGCACAATGGATTGGCTTAGACAAACCGGAGCCAAAGTTTATTTTGTTTATGGAAATCATGATAAGCAATCTGATCGTTGGCATTTTGAAAGACATTTTGATCAAGTATTTCTTTATCCAGTATATCTATCTCAAAAACTAGTGGTAAGTCATTATCCTGTTGCAGTATGGGGAGACACTATTAATGTTCATGGACATCTTCATGGAGCAAAACTTCGTGATATTAATCATATATGTGCATCTATACATGTAGCAGGTTATCAACCTATTACTAATAAGAATCTTGAGAAAGTGTATGCAAAATTACCTAAATTTAATAGACGTTTTCTGTATGAACCTTGGGCAAATGACTATCAATTTACTCAGCCAAAAGAAGATGTAGTTATGGATCCAGATGGTGTTATTGATCTAAGTGCATCTCGTGTAATGCAGCGTATTAACACAGAGCGTCGCATCCAAGAGAAGGATAGTTATCAACCATATCATGGAGAAGGGAGTTTTAATGACTAAGCCTATTATTACTAAAGATCATTTTGTAGCTTGTATTAATGTTCTGCGGGAGGGCGATGATATGGCTCGCCGCATCAATCAGGTCGTTTCTGAATATAACCGTGACGATTTTATAGATGGTTATGCTTTTTCAAATACAGATACCGAAACTAAACTAATGGAAACACTTGAGATTGCTCTTGGGGATGAAAATCATTGGATTAGTTGGTGGTGTATTGAAGCAGACTATGGACGTGATCCAGAATTCGCCGCAGAAGTAAGTTGGAATGGTGAAACATATAATCTAGATTCTCCTGAAAAGCTTTATGATTTTTTGACTTCAAATAAATAATAATTGTTGACAGTAGCTTGACTTTTATGGTATAATATAAATATAGAAAGTCAAGGAAAGGAAGTAATTATGAAGTTCAAGATGCATTGGGATGCGACAGTAGATTGCGGAGGTCGTCTTGAAGTTCGTATGGGTATCCATATTATTTGTGCGGAAGATGAACAAGATGCTATAAAGCATGCTCTTCGTTTTCTCCATAATGGAGCTTTCATTGATTGGGATGCTTTTCTCGAGAATGACGAGTTCTTTGTGGAGTTGGGAAAGTAAATTGGCAGAAATATCTAATTTTGATAAGAAGATGTTTAGGAAGGCTCGTGAGGTTGCGGAAACTTCTAATTTTGAACATTTTCATTTGGGATGTGTGATTACATATAAGCGGCATATTCTTAGTGCCGCTTCTAATAGTAACAAGACGCATCCTAAGCAGAAGTATTATAATCATAAGTTTAGGGAGTTCCGCAAGGGCAGTAAGCCTGCGGCACATACTGTACATGCCGAGATGGCAGCAATTAGTGACATTCCTTATCCTGTTGGGATCCAAGTTGACTGGAAAGATGTAAATGTTTATGTTTATCGTATAGCTCATGGAATCCCTAGTGGTCATGGTATGGCACGTCCTTGTCCTGCTTGCATGGCCGCATTAAAGAATCTTGGAGTTCGCAATATTTATTATACTACTGATGTAGGTTATGCATATGAAAAGTTGGAGGATTGAATCGAGAATGAAATATAAAGAAGATACTCGTGAAAATTTTAATATATGGTCTTTCATTATTGTTTTTGCAATGATAGTAACACTTTTAATTGGTGTAGTTGCTTTTATTTGTTCTTTGCGAGATTGTAGTGTGAATACAGTAGAAAAATATAATTCTAATCCTCAATGGGGCGGATATTATCCTGGTGAAATTTATCAGGTATATGATAAAGACACTGGAGTTTATTATGCCATAACTGAACAGGGCGGTATTACTCCTATGTATACCATTGAGGGTGAAGTAAAGCTTGTTGATCAGGGTAATGAGTATGTAGTACATAAAAATCTTGGTGAACCTACTGTTAGTGAGGATTAAGATGAGACTTTGTATAACAGATGAAATGTTACTTACTGAAGTTAATCAACTTAGTGCTAGATGTGAAAGACAAAGTCAAGAACTAAGTAAGCTTAACAAAAATTATACAAGACTTAAACAAGAAAATGAAAAACTTCGTCAATTGTTAGCTGAGCAAAAAGATGCCGAAAAGTAGTAAACCTATAGTTTGCATTAGTGGTTCCCGCAGTATAGATTGAATAAATCTTGATTTGTTTATAGACCCCGCACATGTTGGTTGTGTAGTTGCGGGTGGAGCTAATGGCGTTGATACATTAGCTGAATGGTGGGCGAAGAGAAATAAAATTGAATTTGTAGCGTATCCAGCTCGTTGGGAAAAGTTTGGTAAAAGAGCGGGTATAATACGAAATCACGAAATGATAGAATTTTGTGATGTATTAATTGCTTTTTGGGACGGCCACAGTAAAGGTACTCTTGATAGTATCTTATATGCAAAACAGTTAGGAGTACCGTATATATGCCATTTAGTGGAGATCCTGGATTAAACGGACTTAAAGAATTATTTATGTATCAAGGTTGGCCTTGTTTATCTAAAAGAGAAATTTTGGATAATCTATCTGATATATATACCAATCTTGTATATGGAGATCAGACAGAAACAGATATTGCAATAGAAATTGCAAAAATCTATGATAAGTTAAAGGAATACTGATTTGAATAGAGAAGCGATTATAGCCAATCTGAGAGGAATCTGAGCTGCGTTATGTGCAGGAGACGCTGCAGAATCTCAGATTGGCTCTTTTATTTTTATGGCGTTTAAACAACTTGACTCCTATTGGAGTGGGACGGTATTTACATCAGCACGGCCGCAAGTTGATCCAGTAGACGAAATAGAACTCTTTCTAAACAATATAGCTAATTTTGATTAACAAAAAGAAAACTTCTTGACACCTGCCCATATTTTATGTTATAATATATATAAAGAAAGAGAGAGAAAGAGGAACATATGAGCATCTGGGTTGTTATTGAAGACGCCACCGAGATTTACAACGACGAGTACACCGTTGGCGAGATCGTTCTTGAGAAGGCTTTCCTTACTAAGGAGGCTGCAGAAGAGTGGATTTATCAGCAGTATTATTGGTGGAAGTACGCTGCTCGTGAGCTGCCTGTTCAGGAGTAAGGAGATTTTAATGGAAAGTGGAATCTTTTATATTCAGGGTGAAGATCTTGATGGTGAGTACATTGAGTTTGATTTCAATGGTGACATTGACTCTTGTGTTCTAGAGTGTGAAAAGACTCTTGCTTTCGCAGGTGGTGGTCATCTTGATATTTTCATTGTAGAAGATGAGCATGAAATATTTGTTCAGGACGTAGAAGTATAAGATTCCAATAGAAAGAAGTAATTTTCAAATGAAAAAGAAGAAAATGAAAAAGGAAATGAAAACTTATACGATTACGTTTAATTGTAAATGGGATCCTACACTTTATCCTGTTGAGTATACTTATGGAGAGTTTCCTTTTTTAGCTGAAAATGATTTTAAGGTAATTTTTTATATTAAAAAGCATTTTCTTGATCATCCTGCTTTGTTGGGTTATTATTTTATAATTAGTGGCAATGATGAAGTCTTTGAAATGAAATGTGGAGCATAAAATGAAACTTGATGAAATGAAAGATGTTTTTGATTGCATCTATACTCGTCCTTATGGGGATGATGCTGTTACTCTTAATGATGAAATTGAGCAAATAGTTAAAACTCTCTCTTGGCATATGTTTGAAGATCAGAATAAGATTTGTTATAATATTGCTGAGAAGAATCCGCCTATGCTTAAAGATAATGTAATTGAATATATGCGGCAAGATATTAACAGACAACTTAGTTGGATTCGTGAATATATTATTTGTAAGATGCTCATTTCTTATCGTTTGAGTAATGTTGATCTTGGTGATGAAGCTACCCTTTATCTCAAGGAAGGTTTTGATGATGAAGAGTGGGCAGAGCTGAATGATGCCATTAATCATTATATTTGGCATGATTATGCTGACATGATAGGAGAAGAAAAGGCGATCGAATACTTTACTCGTATTAATCGTCCTGAATTTATTTTTAAGGAGGAAAATGGCGAGTAATTTAGCTGGATTTGGAATCCCTTTTATCCTCGACGTACCTAAAAGTCGAGAAGAAAAAATTGAAGAAGCTCGACAGTCTGGTCTAATTGGGAAATCTCACAAAGACATTAAGAATGTTACGCCAAATGAGCAGGTCATGTGTTGTAAACGATGCGGCAGCCGCAATGTTGTTGTTGGTATGCTGGGTAAAGATGATGATGAAAAGGGTGCTGAGCTTCCTTATTATTGTAATAACTGCGGATATAGTGGGACTAGAGTGGTTCGCATTAAAAAGGTTGAGCAAAATGAAGATGGTAGTGGTCGTGTAATTGTAGATCTCGTACCAGATGGGTTAGTTGGAATCACTGGAAGTTTTGTGGGAGAAGATTATTAATGAGTGTTATTAATTTCGCGGAAGAAACTATTAAAGTTTTAAATAATCATCTTTATGATATTGATGATATTGCTTGGATTGGAACTCAAGATTTTCAAATTCCAATTAATGAATTTTTTGATGTAGCTCGCCATACTCTTTATGATGATGAGTGTGGTAAAAAGATGCCAACTGATCTAATTATTGTTATGCGGGATAAAACTTGGTTTTCTCGTGTGGAGCGTGACGGTTTTGAATGGTGGCAATTTAATAAACCGCCCGAAAAGAAACCAAAGCTTATTAATCATATTAAATACTATAGTTTTGATGAAGTTCCGTATGAATGGAAACCGAGACTTCATGAGGCTTGTGTAAGAAAGGAGTAGTCTATGAAGTGTCCTGAATGTGGAACTACTGAGGATATTAAATTCTTTTTGCGGCATCAAGACGAAGATGAAGATGATAATAGTGATGTTGCAAATGTAATTACTATTATTTGTACTAAATGTGGTAAAAATCAATCTTATTTTCTAAAAGACTGTCTCCCTGAGATTTTTCCCTCTTGGAAAGAAACTCCTGATTTTGATATAAGTATGATGGGAGATATGTTTCAGGGAATGTCTGAAAATAATTTTTCTGAAGGGCTTGTGACTGAGGAGAAGTAAAATGGTACCTAAAGAACTGCAAAAAGCTGCTCGAGATTATATGTGTCCCGCAAATGGACGTGTATCTATGGTATATGGAGATTATTACTTTAGAAAGCAACAGGAAGAGAAGTATGGAGAGCAAGCTTGGAAAGAAGCTTGTGAGAAGGTCCGTATGGAATATAACTTTGGTTCTAATGCAGTCAGGTGGTAATATGCTTCCAGTCAATAATCCTTATATATTCCAAGAGAATGATCAATGGTATTGTATGCTTCCTAATAGAACATATAAAAAGGTACCATATATTAATTGGGTAGAAGATGTAGATTGGTGCATTATATATTATCGAGTTTTTAATTCTCTACTTAACAATACAATTACGGATATAGAATTGCGAAATTGGGATCTCGAAAAAATTTTGGATGTTGCCGCAGATGTGAGACTTTAATTTCATATCTAAAAGAAAAAGTATTGACTCCTGCTCTATTTTTATGGTATAATATAATTATAGAAAAGAAAGAGAGAGAAATAATGTGCGACCGAAAATGTGAAACTTGTGACTGGAGATGTTCAATACCTTCAAGTGGAAACGTTCGCCAAGTTGGAGATCATCTTTGGTGCACTCTAGAAGAGAATCTTTTCTCTTTTGAGGCCCCGTGTGAATTGTGGCAAGAACAAGAGTATCCAGTTCCAAGGGGTGAATGGGTAGGCCCTAATTGGTGGTATTAGATATAATTGGAGACTAGTATGAAAGTTTATGTTGTTCTTGTAGACTATAAAAGTGGTCGTGATACTAAAGTTTATGGAGTATATAAACAATATCGTCATGCTTCCCAAGAGAAGGAAAGATTGCTTGATATTCGTAAAACTTTGTGGGGCGGCGATCAGATTGACGTGCGGATTGTAGATCAGGAGGTAACTGAGTAATGTTTTGCTCGGATAAGATTATTAATCTAGGAATGAGTTATTATTTTAATAAAAATAACTAATGACGTGCGAACTGTATAGGAGATAATAGAGTAATGTTTCTTCTACTTGGTATTATTAGCATTTTTGCATTTTATTTTATTATTAGAGCATGTATGTTGAATAATGTTCCTTATCTTGCGATGGGTTTTGAATTTTTTTCTATTCTTTTAATAATTCTTCTTCATTTTTAGTAATTAAATAGTAATGATCAGAAAGTGACTAAATAAAATATGAGAAGTAATTTAATTTTATACTTATGCGGAGGATTTTCTCTTGGTGCAGCACTAACTACTCCTAATGGACAAGATTGTATAAAATTTTTACTATTAAGCGTAATAATATTAATTTATGCATTTAAGAATGAAGATTAGCACAGAAAATGGTGAGTGATATTTGGCAACATATGTAATTAGTGATATTCATGGTTATCTCAGCCGCATGTTTGATGTTCTTGAACAAGCTCATTTTGACTGGGATAATGATGAACTTTATGTTCTTGGAGATATAATTGATCGAGGACCTGAGAGTGCGGAAGCTTTGATTTGGGCAATGGAAGAGGCTCCCCGCAATGTTCATTTTCTTCTTGGAAATCATGAAGATATGGCACATACTGCTTTGAAATATATTCAGGATGATTTAGATGTTTGTGATTTTCTATATTTAAATCCTTGGTCTTGGAACGGCGGCGTACATACTCTATATGATCTGAAAGAAGAACGAGGAAGTGATTTTTGTCATAAGGCCGCAAAATGGATTGAAGAACTTCCGCTGTATTACACTCTTAATGTAAATGGTATGAAGATTCTACTTGTTCATGCGGGAATCTGTACAGGCAGTATTCGCATGTCAGATGATTTTATTAAAGATGGTCGTGATGAATATGTAGATATTCCTTCTATTGGGGAAGTGTGGAGTCAACACTTACTTTGGATTAGAGAACGTTGGTTCCAAGATAAAAAGGCATATCCATATGATTATATCATCTTTGGACATAGTCCTACAACTATGGAATGGTGGGGAGCAATTAATTGGTGTAATGAGTATCGCTCTGATAAAGATCCAATCATTGCAGTTCAAGGTAAGCCTGGGTATATAGTACGTATGAGTGGTTATGGTAGTGGACATATGCGGTGTTGCATTGACACTGGCCGCAAACGTATGGGGCTTCTTAGGCTAGATGATATGACAGAGTTTTATAGTACTTATGAAATTAAGGAGGATGATGAATAGTATAGTATATGTTGCATTTGCTATAGCTGTTGGAGTTTTATTGATTCAAGCTGTATGGGATAATCATCAAAACCCTCCTGGAGGTTATGCATAATGGAATTTTTTGTATTTTGCCTCATTATGAGTGCTATTTGTAGCGGTATTAATTATATGGCTGTAAAGGAGATGATGTGATGGATGCATTGAGCGTTATCGGGATCATTATCTTTATATTCGCTATAGCAGTCATGTTTTGCACAGATGAAGAAGATTCAAATGATAACTATTATCATCGTCTGTAGGAGGAAATATGTCAATTTTCCAAGAGGTTAAGCAAATGCTTGAAAAGCGTCAATATGCGGAGATTGATGCTAAGATTTACCAGATGGTGCTAGACGAACTGTATAAGGTTTGGTTAGGAACATCTCATGGAGAGGAACTTCCGCCAGATTATGTTGAATTGCGGACATGGTTGTATACTCGAGTTGCTAAGGATATTATTTATCAAGATGGTAAATATCTAAATGACCATTTTTGCCTTGGAACGCTGTATGGCATGTTTCGTGGTTATGATGACATAATTACAGAGTTTACTGCGTGGCCCCGCATCTATAATATGGTACTTGATAAGGTGATCTAATGATTGAGTGGTTTGAAGGATTGAGTTTTATGGCTCAGCTTGGTATAGTGGTTGCCGCAAGTATTATTATGGGTATGATTTTTACTTTTTTTGGTGAAGTTGTAAGTGCGGATGATATGGTGTAAAAAAGCTAATTGAGCGAAGCGAAATTAGCAGTAGGGAGGATTATTCGAGATCAAAGATCGAGAATAACCTCCCTACCTTGCTATAGAGGAGTTTTTATGGATTTAGTTTTATCTTTAATTGATTCTTGTTTTGAATTGGTTAAAGTTGGTATTGTTATTGGTATTTTAACTTGGATAATAGATGGAGTATGTAATGTTAATTGGCGTTAATATCCCTGATAAATATGTCGGTCGATGGTTAGAGCTGGGACAAAGTCTTGGATTTGTAGATTTTGATGCTTTTGTTATTAATGCTCTTGGTATTGGAGTGCGGACAATGGATAGCATTAGAAAGGTTAATAGTGGCACTGTGGGGGAAGTAATTAGTTTTAACTCAGATTACTATTGGCCATCAGGAGTTGACAAGAAGTAAAATTTGTGTTATAATTGAAGTTGATAAAGGAAAATGGGTTTGGAATTTCGGCGGACAGGGTCGGTAATTTTGGTTAAAAAATGTACATCTATTCTATAATGAGGTTAAAAAATGTACATCTATAGGTAAAAAAATGTACATCTATATTGATCGTAGGGTTAAAAAATGTACATGCCTAAAAGATATAAAAGATATATAAAAGATATATATAGCAACTTTTTTGGTTAAAAAATGTACATCTATTTTAAAGAAAGGAGGGTATATGTTAAACAATAAAATGCTATTAAGTGTTAGTAAAGAAAATATGCAGAATAAAAATTATAACTTATATTTAACAGTTATTGCAAATACTATGGGATATGTTGATAAAGAGAATAATTATAGACTTGTTCCAAAAACAGAAATTCGGGCTTTTTTACGAGATAATTTTAAATTAACAAAATATAAGATAAAAACATTGTTAGATACATATAAAATTTTAGGTTTAATGGATGAAAAAGGTAGTGATTTTATTTTTTATCCTGTTAAGAAGAATTTTGTTAATTTAAGCTTTTCTACAACATTATATTTTTTAGATATGCTTTCCGATTTTGTTTTCAAAGTTTATTGTTGATTGCTTAATAAATATGATTTACATTTAGCATATTTTAAAGGGAAGGATAATTATTTCTTTAATAAAAAAGAATTATTAGAAGGTGTAGGATATGCTAACAGTGCAGTTAATCGTAAGAGATTAGATGATGCTTTAATATTATTAGAGAAATTAAATTATATAGAATATAATCATCAATATGTTGGCAGACCAGGTAAGCATGGTTTATATTTAGAATTATATAAAGTTAATAAATATGGTAATGCTCAAATTAAAAGTGCTAAAGAAACTATTAAATCTCTTATGGAGCAAAATGTTACTATTGATACAGATATGGCTTTGCGTTTATTGGTACCAGGGACAGAAGAAGATATTAAGATTTTAATGTCAGAACGTACATTAGAAGAACCAAATGAACCTAAAGAAGAAGATAAAAAAGAGATAAGTTTAGAGGATAAAGCTAAAGCTGTAAAAGAAGGAATGGCTAAAGGTTTTCCTTGAGTGGCTTTTGAAAAAGATTATCAACAAGCGTATAAGGAGGTATACGGTGAGTAGAAAAACAATTGTAGTATATGAGTGTGATAGGTGCGGGAAACGTATGGATTCTCCTTATGTAAGTTTCACTATGAAACGTAATAGTGTTATTTTTAATGAAGAAATTGATTTTGCTAATAAAGATCTGTGTGTAGATTGTTTTGATAAAATCACTTTTCTTATGAATAATCCAGATGCAATGGTTGTTAGTACTTCTTCGTGTGTTTTTAGTTCTGAAAATCTAAGTAAGAATGTGAAAAAGCCTACAGAAAAAGATTTTGGTCCTTTTACTGTAACATGTAAAGATAGTACTTCTATTAGTGATCATTTGGATGTGACTTGTATATAATGGCTAAAATTGACTCATCGCTTCGCGATTCGTTTACCGCTTCGCGGATTCCCCTAGAACGAATTTCAATTCAGGTTTCACCATCTGAAAAAGAACAATTGCAGAAATTGGCAACTGAAAGAGATCGTTCTTTATCTTCAATGGGACGATTAGCGATTCAAGCTTATTTATATGCTATTAGGCATCAAAAGAAAAAGAAAGCACAAATTAAAAAGAATGCTCCAAAATCAGTGTAAATAGGCGTATGAGACAGCGGAGCTGTTTTAGATAGTTAGAGAACAAAGAAAGGAAGGGACATTTGAAAGATAAACGAGTAACGGTTCCCTTAACGGAATCTCAATTTGAATTGTGAAAACAATGAGCAAATCAAAAGGAAATATCTCTTCCTGAATTTGTTCGTCGAGCTGTAACAATTTATATAAAATTATTAGAAAAATATAAAAATAGTGAGAAAATGGCTTAAAACTGGTCTGTGAGTCAGCGGAGCTGTCGCACCGCAAACCCTAATCTGTCAAGAGTTTTCTTTTATATAATCGGCCGAATTTCTCGATCTTGTCTCGGCGTTTGCAAAGACAGAACAACTATACAAAATCTTGTGGGGCTTGAATTCGAAGGTCTCTAGATTTAGTATGGGTCTAAAAAATTTTCGCCCAGTCGAGTATTTGATCGATTTTCAATTTTAAATTCAAATACGATATCGTGGCGTCTAAATGGTGCACATTAACGGGCGGCCGCACACTAACAAAATGTTAAATCTTTGTTAACATTAGGGTCATTGATCGTAGAATAAGCCTTTAAAATACATTTAAAAAGAGAAAGAAAAGAACCAAAAGAAAGAGAAAAAAATGCTTAGAAATTTAGATAATTTAATTAACATGGTTGTTTATAAAATTTCAAATTTAGAATCTCATTTTGATTTTCAAAATCTTTCTGATTTAAATAAACTAAAATTAATTCAATTTGTTTTAATGTGCGAAGAAGCGATCGAACAAAGTGAGATCGATTCTGAGCCTTAAGGATAGTTCTGTCGATTTTTAGGACGGAGTCCCGCAGGTTATTTTGATTTTCATTTTCAATTCTCTTCTCTTGGAAAAAAGAAAATAATTGACAAAATTTACTTTAAAGTGATATAATATAATTACAAAATGAAAAGAAAAAATGATTTTCAATTTTGATTTTGAATTTTAATTTTCATTTTGAAATTGATTTTCAATTTTCATTTTCATTTCCAAACGTTTCTGGTTAATTAATTTCATTTTCATTTTGAAAATCGAAAAAAAATAATCAGATCCAAAAGAAAACATATTGACGCAAGCTACTAAATTATGTTATAATATAATTAAAGAAAAGGAGAGAGAAGGGAAACAAAGATGAGCGGTTAGGTCCAACAGAGAGAGCAAGTCAAAAAGAAAGTAAGAAGATCCAAAAGAAAACAGTTGACAAAATAAATAAAAATATGGTATAATATATATAACAAAAGGAAAGAAGAGGACGACCTCCTCAGAAAAGAACGAGTCGAAGGGACTCGTACCAAGGACCGGGACGCGAGTCCCAGAAAGAAGGAAATCATGACCGAGACCAAGACCACCCAGAAGGACCTCTACAACCGCATCATGGCCGAGATGAACTACGATGAGGAGGTTGTGGCCTTCTGCCAGAAGAAGCTCGACCAGCTCGCTCGTAACGCTGCTCGTCCCCGCAAGACCAAGGTGAACCTCGAAGCTGAGCAGTTCCGTGCGGACGTCCTTGCTAAGCTCGCCGAGAAGGACGCTCCCGTTACCAACAAGGAGATGGCCGCTGAGTTCGGTGTCTCCGCTCAGAAGATGAGTGCGGCCCTCCGCATGCTCGTCAAGGACGGTAAGGTTGAGCGTATCGAGCCTGAGAAGAAGAGCGGTGCGGCTACCTTCCAGATCGCCGAGTAACCAACTAATCCCCGAGGGGCGGCGGGGTCAATGGTCCGCCCCATGTTGTCACGGTCTTCTTTAATAGAAAGAGGAAAGCATGAACCCTGGAGATCTCAAGGACACTTTTATTGACAAGGATGGCATCGAGCGTACTGTTGTTATTCCGGCCGAGGTCATCAGGGCTGCACGCCGTGAGAAGATCTCTAATAAGGTAGCAATTGATCGTTACCTTGCGGAGCAGGGCTATTTGGATAAGACTGCAGTTGAGGAAACTGCAAAGGCCAAGGCCCCTAAGACTCGTACTCGTAAGCCTAATGATGCGAAGCGTGGAATTATTAATCTGCTTGTCGATGCGGTGAATGAAGCGTATGATGAGTACGGAAAGGCAGAGGTAACCAATCCTGAGCGTCAATTCCGCTTCGAGATCGATGGCAAGACTTACGAAGTTACGCTGGTGCAAAAGCGTAAGTAAATATTATTTGCGATCTTGAGAGCTCGTCGCGTGCGGCGGGCTCTTTTTTTGTACAACTTACATCAAAAAAGAAATTAAATTTTTGATCAAAGTGCCACTCAGTCTTAGAAAAAGTGCGTATGCGGCCGCTGCGAAAAAATTTTAAAAATAAAAAATAAAATTAAATTTTTGATATAAATTCCAATGGCCTCAAGTTTTGGGAAAATTTTGCGTATGCGGCGTATGCCCAAAATTCACAGAAAAATTGCGTATGGGGCTGCGCGCGGCGGCACCACCGAATACGAACACCAGTTCTATTTTGTTCGCCTTATAGAACATCAGTTCTGTCAAGTGCCAATTTGGCAATTCATAAAATCTCCACAAACCTGAAAACCGAACACCAGTTCGATTAAACGGTTAACTAGAACACCAGTTCGATAGAACGTTTGTTCGATAAAAAGGATAGGGCTGGTGGTTATACACCTGTTTTGACCTGCCCGCATACGCGCAAGTAGGTGCCCTACCCGGTTCGGTGTGGCCTATTTGGTCGCCGCCTTGAGCACAATTACATGATAGGGCGTTGGGGCTGATTGTGCAATAGGTTCGCATAATTTACACAATTGCGTACCGAAGTACTCCGGCTTTTATTTGTGGAGGAATTGTAGAAGTTAGCCAAGGGTAACTTGCATGGCAAAAATTAGGAGCCCGTGCGCCTGCGGGCTCCTGTTGCTCTTTGCTTTTAACGCGGTTCCCGTCTTACCTGTCACGTGTGGCATCCCCTTTTGGGTTCAGCGGGCTATTTAGCGGGCAAGGGCGCGAGCTACTCCAACCGCGTGAGCCTTTTAGCGTCATGCTCAGGACGTGCCGCCTACGCGAGCGCGTAGGTAATGGCCTTACCGTTCACGCACTTGGTGAGCAAACCCATCTCACACGCCACGCGGGCCACGGCTGCGGCCTTTTGGGTGGTAGTGATTTCGGGCATCCCAAGGGCCACAAAGTCCTTGGTGCTCATGCCGTCGCCACGCTCCACCACAGCAGCGTGGAGCTTCTTAGCCAAACCCTCGTTTGCCACGCGGGCCTTGCTAACCGCCTTAGCACGGGGCTTGGTGAGCTGGGCGTGCATCTTGGTGAGCACGTCCACCACCTCAGCGTTGCCCTCACACGCCTTAATGGCAAATGCGATAGCGTCGGCGCGGGTAATGCCATTCTGCTTGGTAGCCATAGGGCCACTCCAATCTGCCCCACTGTGGGGCTATCTTTTCTCGCGCCCGTGTGGCGCGGGAAATGGCATAGTTAGACCTTTTTCAGGTCTTTGAGATATTCAGCTGACAAGGTGCGCGGGGTTCCTTGCGTCCCCCCTCTCACTGTCTTAATAATACGCCTGTCCCCCTCTCAGGGGAAGAGTTTGTAGGGTGAGCGGTCGATTTTTAGGGGTGAACGGTCGATCGAGTTTTAGGTACCGTTCACCGGCTTTTTCCTACCGTTCGCCGGCAAACTCTTGACTTTTCTGGCGCGATCGTGTAAAATTTTCGGCCACAAATGGCCGTCATTTCTATTATACACTCTTTAAAGGACATTGTCAAACGCTCAGAGCCTTTTTAAGCGATTACATAATTCGTTCACAATTTTCCAAAAGTAAGGTACCTTATCAAGGAAAAAATCGCGCTAGAAGCCACCAGAGCCATTTTAAGGTCCTGTTTTGATTTTGGCCTATTTAAATACATGGGTCATTGCTAGGGCTTTAAAAAGGCTTAGAAAAATTTTTAAAATTCATAAGATACTCACATTTTAAAACCGAAGTACTCCGGCTCTAATTTGTGAAGATTTTGTACAAAAAAAAATGGCCCCGCATTTGCGGGGCCTATAGGCTACTCAGCCACAGGGAAGAACGTCTTGGGGGTGGCGTCGGTCACGGGCTTGTAAGTAATGGTCTTCTTGTCCTTGACACGCTCGACCAGACCCACCTCCTCAGCCACACGCATGACCGCGACGGCCTTCTGCGTGGTAGCGACCTCGGGGATACCCAGCTCGACGATGCCCTTGGAGGATAGACCCTCAGCGGGTAGCTGCTTGGCAACCTTGACCGCAAGGCCCTCGTTGAGCAGGCGAGCCTTAGAGACAGCCTTAGCACGCGGCTTAGCAACCTGCTCATGCATCTTAGCGAGCACGTTAGCCGTCTCAACCCAGTCGATACCCTCATTACCCTCAATGGTCAGAGCCGTGACGTTCGCGTAGTTGCAGAAGATGAGAGCGTTCTCGAGAGCCTGCTTGCGAGTGATGGTGGACTTGCTCATTTGGTACCTCCTAAGTACCCCGTGGGGCGGGCCCTTTGCCTTGCCCCTTTGACTGTCTTAATATTACACCCATGCCCCTACCCTGTCTAGTGAGAATCGCAAACTAGTTTTGTCTCCACAGACCTAACACAATTAAGAACCGAAGAACTCCGGCTCTGATTTGTGGAGATTATGCGGAGAAAAATGCCCCGCTTTTGCGGGGCTGTTGGCGTTTAGTGATTACGTGCTTGCACTTGCTTCCATTCCTTGCAATGAAATACGGGCATTGCGAATTGCTTGTGATGCTTCTTGCGATACTTACGAGCCTTAAAGTAAATAATGCCCTCAATTTCACAATCCAAAAGTGCGTGATGTGCTTCCTCAAAATCATTATTATTTATGAGATACGCATAAACTGATTCTGCGCTAGTCTTGACATTGCCTTTTTCAGTTACAAATCCGTTAACATTGCACCAACGCACAAACTTGTTAGTGTCGCAAATAGTAGCGAGTGCCATGGTCATAATATCCACGACCTCAACATCATCATTAAAGAAATCATAACCATAATACATGTTGGCATTGGCATTCAAAACACTGTAATCAAACTTAGCATTATAGGCGCACATAACAGTGCGAGCGTTATAACGCTTAGAAATCATAGCGAAATCGTGTGCAATATCGGCAAAGGACTTAATAGGAACACTGTTAAAAGTAATCATGTCGCGATAGAATGCAGATTTGTTCTTCATAAACTCATCATGAGAAATAAGGGCGATACCATAAGGCATGTTGGCAATCTCACTCACAAGCGCGTTGTAACGCTCAAGCTCATTCCCCTTAGAATCATACACAATCCACGCAATATCAAAAGCCAAACGCGCGTTCGTGATAGTCTCAATGTCAAGAATAGCGAAAACCTTACGCATAACAGACCTCCCAAGGTCTCAGGCGGGGCCGTTCCCCGCGCACAATTAATAATATACATAAGTCGGGTTTTAGAGTCAAGAACTATTTTTCTCCATATTTTCTTCACATAAAAATTTACGTCACTTTTATTATACCACATGCGGCACGTGAAATGCAAGAGATGC
>Ga0326511_10000924_pt1 | contig 25132 bp, 19 predicted proteins | sample 0_2496_0518_D_FD_203701 | JGI IMG/M metagenome (GOLD analysis project Ga0326511, IMG submission 203701) | Bovine rumen microbial communities from UC Davis, California, United States - 0_2496_0518 | ecosystem: Host-associated > Mammals > Digestive system > Stomach > Rumen | place: USA...
CAAACATTTTCTGGTCGATGATGGCGTATGGCTTGAATAGCCCTGTATTCTTAATTTTACGAACACACAAGTAAGCCTTCTCGCCAAGTTCGCGACTGAAGTATGCGAAGAAAGCCGTCTCAGGATGCTTGCCGGGAATCACGTCACGCCAACCTTCGTAAACAGATTTCTCAAGGAAACCACGTATATCCTGTGCTACCTTGTTCTTGAAAGCATTGAAGCGATTGTCTTGAGTGTTCTTGCTGACAATAGTCTTCAAGTCAGACTTTGTAATCTCCACATCCATTGTGATTACATTGGTTATCGTAAAACGCATAGGGCAGTCCTTCAAGGTATCAGCAATAAGCAATGCTTCTGCTCTAAAACGCTTACTCTCATTAAAATAATCTTCCTCAGTCCTCTTCATAAGAATAATCAAGAGAAAGATTGTTTTGGCAGGCACACCAAATAGTTATCGTCTATCATAACGAGGATATCGGTTTCTGGTACAGACCATTCTACTAGTTCTTCAAAGCCACATTCCTTTGCTTCATCAGGCTGAACAATCCGCCAATCTTTTTCTGAAGCTAACGCCTCTAACGACTTGGCTGTATCATCTTCCACCAAATCCATCAAGTGCTGCCATTCTTGATACATTCCACCTGCCGGAATCTTCAACTATCTGTTATTCATCTGCCTAATATATCTTCGTTTAGCAATGCAAAGGTACAAAAAAACTTAATAACAAGCACATTCCACAAGTTATTTTTCACATAAGATGTGGAATAACTATTTCTCTTAAATGAATGACAGCTTTTCTTTGGCATTATCATAATTTGTGATAAGTACCTCACTTTGTTTCTCTCGCTTATCGGCATGGGCATTGATGAAACGAGGGGCAAGAACCTTATTAAGGACATATCCCTTGTATAGGCTTTCGAAGTATGAAGTACCATCCAAATTGAAACTGTCAGAGTTGCTCAGCATCACTTTACATCCTTTGGTCGTCAAACGATCGCAAAAGACCTTTAACTCCATTTGCTCCTTGTCACTAAAGCCGTTCTTGGAATACTGGTTGAAATTGCTGGAGCCAAGAAGTGTGCGATAAGGTGGATCAAAATACACAAAGTTATAGCCTTTACCCAAGTGCGTGATTATATTCTTGTAGTCGCCACAATAAATGTCAACCTTTTTAAGCGCTTCATGATCTGCCATGATAACATCAATATTGCAGATTTTAGGTTTTGGATAATGACCAAATGGAACATTGTAACCTCCAGACGCATTCTCTCTGTAAATACCCCTGAAACAAGTGATGTTTAAGAAAATCATGTAGGCAGCTCTTTCGTTCCCAGAGAGAGTGTCTTTATTATATTTTTCCCGAATCTCGTAATAATACCGCGCTCGCGCTTCATCGTCTAACTCGTAATACCTTTGTTCAAAAGGTCGCAACAGATCAATCAACGTCTGAGGTTCGTCTTTGATGAGTTGATAGCATCTGATCAGATCTTTGTTGATATCGTTAATGACAACACGACGGATATTCTGATGCCTTTCCAGCATATGGAACAGCATAGCACCGCCGCCAACAAAAGGTTCGATATAAGTGACTCTTTCTTGCAAATCAAAGTCGGTAGGCAACTGTGATTCTAATATTTTAAGCAAATTAGTCTTGCCACCAACCCATTTAACGAATGGTTTAGCAGGAATCTTTCTTGCAGGTCTTTCTCCAAATAAATCAACTGACTTATAATCTGGCATCGGTCAGCAACATGTTTTTCTGACTGATACCCGTAGGTCAGATGGTTTTCAGTTATTGATGAAGGCATACAAAAAGCGGGGTATCCTCACCTGCCCGTCCCGCTATCTGAGGCCTTCCACAGCCCAACCAGTGAACGAACAGAGTCTGAATACCCACGCCGGTTAGTATATCATGCACCCCAAAAGTGTGCGTAAGGGCATAGATTGCCCTCGGCACACTCCGGGAGTATATACTACACCCGTAGCATTCACCTCTGCTGTTGCTCTTGACTGGTTAATCTGTATTGTGGAAGTTTCAGATAGCCAAAAACAAAGCATCAATGACGCTTTCCAATATGTCGCCGTTACACCCCATTCCGCCCGAAGGCGTGGGTATGAACGATGCAAAGATACAAAGAAAGACCGAGAAACAATTCGATTTCTCGTTTTTTCTGCAAAAAAGATAAAATACTTGGAATATTTGGAGAATCTCCCACCCGAAGTTACTCACTTACTCACTTACTCACTTAGGACAGGAATGTTTTTGCAATAAATAACAGGAAAATCACAGATGGTTTTAAATTATAAGTATTATTATTTTATTATAATATATAAAATATTATATATTATAATAAGTGATTCTTTCTTAGGAGTAAAAAAAGAAGGTGAAATACCTTCTTGTCCTAAGTGAGTAAGTGAGTAAGTGAGTAAGTTGTCTTTTCCTGAATAAGGTCAAATCTTTGAAAAGAATTAACATAATCTCATGTAATCATATCCATGCCCAATACCGCTAAGATACAGAGCACAGATTCGGTTATAAAATGATTAGAATAGAGGAAGGGTAATTTATTTATTCTATAAATTGCTGGAAATCAGCCATTAATAAAATCATTAAAAATATTTGGCCATTTATTCGTAGACCGCATTCCCGATGTTGTACCTTTGCATTGTGAGAGATGATAGCAGTCGCAATTCAAAAGGTGCCCTTTCGCACTCCAAAAGCATACCTTTTAGCGCGCAAAAGCATAGCTTTCGAAACGCAAAACGGCACATCTGGCGAGCGAGACTGAAAAATTCGAACAAACAGACCCCACCCAGCCTCCCAAGGGGAGGAGCAGAGGGGCACAGAGACTAAACTAAACTTAATTATTAACCCCGTCGGGCGGTTGTAACATCCCTAAACGACTAGACGACTAAACAACCAAACGACTAAAAAACAACTAACTATTATGATTCGTTACAAATTGTACCAAGACAACCGAAAGAACTCCACCACGCGCGGACAGTGGTACGCCCGTGCAGCCGTGATGGGAGTCACCAACCTTGAAACGCTCGCCGCTCGCATCCAGCGCAACTGTACGGCGAAGAAGTCTGATGTGATGGCCGTGCTCACCGAGCTGGTCGAAGTGATGCAGGACGAACTGCAGGAAGGACGCCGCGTGAAGCTCGACGGCTTCGGCAGCTTCAAGATCGGCATCAGCACCACTGGTGCGGAGAGTCCCAAGCTCTTCACTCCGACGAAGAATGTCAAGGGTGTGCACGTGCTGTTCCAGCCTGAGGTGAAGACCAGTGCTGACGGTACGCGTGTAAAAACTTTCCTCACCGGCGTCAAGGTGGCTGAGTACGGAGAGTACGACAAGCCGGAGGAGGAGGAAACTGAGCCGTAAGCTCAGTTATAGAGAACGGAGAGAACGGAGGGAAAGAGGAAAAGAAAACGGAGAGAACGGAGGGAACGAAGGGAAAGAGGGAAAGAGAATAGATTCTCAAACGGCCCTAAAGATATCTCAAACGAGGAAACTAACCTCGCTCCCCACGCTTCCACGCTCTCTCGCTCCCTTAAAAAACCCCTCGCTCCCTCGCTCCCCTCTTTAACAATGCGGAGTTCCTTGAGAACGAAGTTCGAAAAATGCGTAATTAGCTCTCAACGAACACTAATCGCACTAATAGGACGAATAAAAGAAAACCTTAAAAACCCTTTGCTGTTGTTCATGGGCGATGCCCATACGTTTCCAATCCGTTCATCAGCGCATGCAAGCAAGCTTGCCTTCGCTGCCAAACGAATCGCAAACAGCCTCACGGCTTAAACATCAGCAAAGAAAAACAGAAAAAACACCTTCTTGTTAACAACAATTGATGTAACAGCAAACGTTATTGAGATTAAATTCGCAAGCAAGGGTTTTTGAGACCGAAGGTCGATGGTTTTGCAGTTCCTGCGAAAACAGGATGAAGCTCAGCATAGCCCAAGCAAGCTTGACTCTGCCTTCGGTTTTTACGGTTTTTCTTTTGTTCAGGTTGAATCCTGAAAGGATGATGGGGTGAATGGAGCATTCGGCTGGAAGCTTGCTTACAAGCAGAAGGCTACAGGCACAACATCAAAGACGAAGTCTCATCTGAACAAAAGGGTTTTTACGGTTTTTGTTAAATCAACTTCAATAACCAATAAACAATAAAAAATTAACTATTATCTATTATCTATTAACTTTTAACTATTAAACAATTACTATGAATACAAAGAAAGACGTTTGGAAATTTGTCATTCAGACAGTGATTGCCATCTTGACGGCAATAGGAACCACGCTGGGTGTTACCAGCTGTATGGCATAAACAATGCTTAATGCTTAATGCACAATGCTTAATGAAAGAAGCCTCCTTTAAGGGGGCTTTTTTTATGCAAAAATGGTAATATTTTAAAGAAAATGCTTACCTTTGACCTTTGGTCGAAGGTAGGCTGCACCTCAACAATAAAAGAAATATTGGTTTTTCTTTGTATTGTCTTCGATTTGCACTACCTTTGCATCGTAAATCATATAATCTAACAACAATAATTTTATGGACACATTAGAACCAATTAAACGAAAGATCTACGAGATACGTGGACGTAGAGTGATGCTGGATTTTGATTTGGCAGATGCTTATGGCGTTAAGACAGCCCAGCTGAAGAGGCAGGTAAGACGCAATATAGAGCGCTTCGAAGGTGATGATTTTATGTTCGAAGTAACTGCTGATGAACTTTCAAGATGCCAAATTGGCACCTTGAACATAAAGAGGGGGCAAAACATTAAATATCTGCCGTTCGCTTTTACCGAACTCGGTGTTGCTATGCTCAGTAGTGTGCTGAAGTCTTCTGCAGCAATTAAAGTAAACAGGGGCATCATGCGTGCTTTTGTTGCCGTGCGTCAGGCTTTGCCCGTTCTTGCTACGAAGCAGGACATAGAAGATTTGCGTCAGCGTGTAAAAGCTCTGGAAGAAGCAGGGGTAGTCACCCAGACAACGATTGAAGACACAAAGAAAGAGTTATTACAAGTATATGAAGCTCTTACACAATTAGGCGAAAAAGAGAAAGAACCCCGTGAACCAATTGGTTATACCGCCATTCAGGAACGCAGGGAAAGGGAAGAAAAGAAATAAAACAAAACTCCATTGAGTACCACAAAACAGGAGTGATTCAAATGGATCGCTCCTTTTTTGCTTGCATATATAATAATAAGGTGCCCATTTCTCATTTTTTTACTTATTTCTTTTCCGTTTGCTATTTTTTTCTCTATCTTTGACCTTTGTAAAGGTCGAAGATAGGCTGCGTCTCGGAAAAATCCAAATAAATTTGTTTTTTCGCTCGACTTGCACTATCTTTGTAGGCAGAAAACTAATAAAACCTAAGTCGATGACAATGAAGAAGAAATTAACCATTCGCCTTGCGCTACTTATTCTCTGCGCATTCAGCATGAATACCGCATTCGCCCAGAGTGCGCGTACAAAACCCGTTGTGAAGAAAAAATCAACGACGGCGAAGAAACAGACGAAACAGGCTGCCACTCCACGTGAGTGGGAATACTCAGGGTTTTTCTATGAGGGCCTGGCTCGCGTCGAGGACGCCAACGAAAAATGGGGCTTTATCGACAAAAATGGTCAGGTGGTCATCCCATGCAAGTGGAAATTTGCAGAGGATTTCCACGAGGGACTGGCTTCAGTCAAGGACGCCAACGGCAAGTGGGGCTTTATCGACAAAAATGGTCAGGTGGTCATTCCATGCCAATGGGAAAATTCGTTTGGTTTCCGCGAGGGCCTGGCTCGCGTCGAGGACGCCCACTACAAGTATGGTTTTATTGACAAGACAGGTCAGGTAGTTATTCCATGCAAGTGGGAAGACGCAAGTGAATTCTACGAGAGTCTGGCTCAAGTCATGAACGACAACTTCAAATGGGGCTTTATCGACAAAAATGGTCAGGTGGTCATTCCTTGCAAGTGGATATTGGTAGGGGATTTCCACGAGGGTCTGGCTGAGGTCAAGGACGCCAACGACAAGTGGGGCTATATCGACAAGACAGGAAAGGTCGTTCTTCCTTGCAAGTGGGAAGAAGCATATAGTTTCTGCGAGGGTCTGGCTAATGTCAAGGACGCCAACGACAAGTGGTTTAAAATCGACAAGACGGGGAAGGTGGTGGAGTGAATGCAAATGCCCCCTCCGGCTCCCCCTGTTTAGGGGGGGAGAGTACACAAAGGGGACTGTCCGGACAGTCCCCTTTGTGTATTATTTTCAGGAGGAAACGCTACGACGTCTTACTGAAGGAGGTTTACAATACGCCGCAACAGAACAGGACGATGATCTGGGCGGTGAAGATGCGAAGGAACATGCTCAACGGATAAACGGTGGAATAGCCGATGGCTGGTGCTTCGCGGTTGCAAACGCTGTTGGCGTAGGCGAGGGCAGGGGGATCGGTATAGGTACCTGCCAGCATACCCATGATGGTGAAATAGTTGAACTTGAATTTCACGCGGGCAATGGTGCCGATAATCAAGATCGGGATGATGGTGATGAGGAATCCTGTCAGCACGTATTTCAGTCCGTCGCCATCGACAACGGTATCCCAGAAGTTGGCTCCAGCCTTGATGCCGACACTTGCCAGGAAAAGCACCAGACCGATTTCGCGCAACATCATATTGGCTGAGGTGGTGGTATAGGTGACAAGTTTGATGCGGTAGCCGAAGCGTCCGATGAGGATGGCGATAATCAGCGGTCCGCCAGCCAAACCGAGTTTCAACGGTACGGGCATGCCTGGGATGACGAAGGGAAGACTACCGAAGAGGATACCAATGATGATACCGATGAAGATGGTAGCGATGTTGGGGGCATCGAGTCGCTTGACGCTGTTGCCCATCAACTCTGCCACACGGTTGACATTGTCCTCTGGACCGACTACCATGATGCGGTCGCCAACATGGAAATGGTGGTTGCGTGAAGCAAACAGGTCCATTCCCTGACGGGTGATACGGGTGACGTTGACACCATAGACGCTGGAGAAGTGCATCTTGCCCAAGGTTTTTCCGTTCATCTTCGGATTGGTGACAACGATACGGCGGCTTACCATCGGCTGCTTTTCGTCTTCGATGCTCCATCCGGCTTCTACTTCCGGTCCGATGAATGACTTGATGGCTTCTGCATCCACTTCGGCACAGACAATGAGCACTTCGTCGTTGAGATGCAAGATGGTATCGCGGTTAGGAATGCTGACTTTGCCATCGTGGAAGAGGCGTGTGCAGACGATGTCGCGTTTGAGGAATTCGCTGATTTGCATCAGGTTGCGCCCTGTGATAAAGGCGTTTTCTACGCGCAGATGCATCTGATGCGGCTTCTCATGTGGGTTCTCGTCTTCTTGCGCCTGCAAATCCTGCTCTTCTTTCTCAAAGCTGATTTTGCAGAAATATTTCACAGCAAGGGTAGCTCCGATAATGCCTAACACACCCAACGGATAAGCGCAGGCATAGCCGTTGGCAATCATCGGGGGATTGTCTTTGAACGCATCGATAGACGACAGCGCTTCGTTGGCAGCACCCAAACCTGGGGTATTGGTGACGGCACCATAGAGGGTACCCACCATCATGGCCAGATTGTTGTGATTGTTGGTGTCGAAGAACAGGTAATAGCAGGCAAACATCACGCCGATATTGAGCAGAATGGCACAGGCCGACATCATGTTGAGCTTTATACCTGCAGCGCCGAAACTCTCAAAGAAGCCCGGACCAACCTGCAGACCTATCATGAAGACAAAGAGAATCAGTCCGAAGTCTTGCATGAAGTTCAACGTGGCTGGCGTACCCGTGAATCCGATGTGTCCTGCGAGGATGCCCGCAAACAGTACGAAGGTGACTCCCAAGGAGATGCCTCCGATTTTAATTTTGCCGAGATAAACACCTACGGCAATGACAATGGAGTAGAGCAGCACGATGTGTGCTACTGACTCTTGATTTGTAAATAAATTGATAATCCAATCCATATCTTTCAGTTTTCGCGTGCAAAGTTATACATTTTTATTGAAATTATTGTTTGTTTCGCAAAAAAGAATTACCTTTGTTTGCGTGAAGTTCTATGTGAAGTGTTATGAGTGTGGACGAGTGTTTCGCATCAACGTGCAGAAATACGGTGTTTCCAAGTATCGTTGCCCTGATTGTGGTAACGTAGTGCCCTTTCTGTTGGTAGAGCAGGGTGGCGGTGCTATGCCCGTAGTACAGGCTAAAGCGATGAAGGGAAGACCCCAACCCCTCCCAAAGGGAGAGGAGCCTAAACGACTAGACGACCAATCTCCCAAACGACTAGACGACCAATCACCCAAACGACCAAACGACCAATCTCCCAAACGACCAAACGACCAATCACCTAAACGACTAGGTTTCTGGCGTCGTTTGTGGGCTGCTTTCATGTGGCTTTTCGGCATCATCGCGCGTTTCTTGCGATGGGTAGCAAAGAAAATCCGCACCTTCCGTGAGAAATACGAAGATGCGGACTTGTGGTTGTTTTTTGGTTTCAGTTTTCTGTTTGTCGTCGTCGTGATTTTCGGCTTATGGCTGATGGCACAAATCACCATCTTGTTTTCCGATGTTCACTCCTGGTTCTTCCAGATGTTCCTGAAACTCAAATTTATGCTTTAAGCTTTATTGGTCGTTTGGTGAGAAAGCCTCCCCCTTGAAGGGGAGGTTGGAGGGGGCTTTTATTCCTTGATGTTCGGTTCTTCCAGACCGATACCTTTCTTCTTATCAACAACTTTCAATGCCAGGCCAAGCAGGAGGGCGGCAACACCCAAACTTGCCAACATGACGAGTGGCCAGGTGTAGTCGAACTTCGTAGGGTCGGTAACACCTGGGTTGGTGGCATCGAGTACTTTTCCAATCAACAAGGGGAACAGCCAGAGACCGATGTTCTGAATCCAGAAAATCAGCGCATAAGCCGAACCGATGACTTTTGCGTCCACCAACTTTGGTACGCTGGGCCACAAGGAGGCAGGTACCAGCGAGAAGGATGAGCCAAGCACCAGAATGGTGACGTAAGCGATGATGATGCCACCTACGTTGTCACCCTTGAATGCAGGCAGGACGAAAGCAAATGTCAAGTGGCAGGCGATGAGCAGCAGGGAACCCAGAATGAGCATAGAGGCTGCTTTTCCCTTGTGGTCAACATAGCTTCCGAGAATCGGGGTGATGAGTACTGCCAACAGGGGGAATACGGCGAAAATACTTTCTGCCGACTGACGCATATAACCCATATAGCAATAGGATATCAATGCGATGATAGAAATAGCGAGCATACCGTATTTGAGGCCTGCTTTCTTCTGGAAGTTGCTGGCGAAACCGAAGGCTGCTACTACCAGCATGATACCATACTGAATGATGGTGACAGAACTGCTTGCCCAGAAGGAATCGGCTGACGGCTCCGTGAGCGTCAGGTTGCACTGCAGCATGTTGACAGCATACTTCTGGAAGGGGAAGATGGCGCTGTAGTACAGTACACACAGCAGGGCTACGAGCCAGAAACCACTATCGGTAAGAATCTTACCAAGGTCGCTGATTTTGAACGGATCGTCTTTCTCTTCTGCCTCACCTGTCTGCTTGTCGAGTTTCTTGTCCATGAAGAAATACACGATGAACATCATCAGAGCGATACACATCAGGACAACACCGAAGGCTACAGAACGGCTCACGCTGATGGTGCCGCCCAGTTTGGCAAAGAAGGGCGAGAAAATCATACAGGTGGCAACACCCAAACGGGCAAGAGCCATTTCGGAACCCATCGCCAATGCCATCTCGCGTCCCTTGAACCATTTTACAATACCGCGGCTGACGGTGATGCCTGCCATCTCGCAGCCACAACCGAAAATCATAAAGCCGCAAGCAGCAAACTTCGCTGAAGCAGGCATTCCCTCATAGAACGGAGAAACACCCAACTCATCGAATCCAGGAATGTAGTTCAGGTTGTTGGTGAACCAAGTCTCCAGTCCGCTGCCCATGAAACTCTCGCTGACGGCATACCACTTGATGATGGCGCCGACGAGCATGACTGCTCCAGAGAGTACGGCTGTGAAGCGAACACCCATCTTGTCGAGGATGATACCTGCGAAGATGAGGAAGAAAACAAATACGTTGAGGAACACTTCTGAACCTTGCATCGTGCCGAAGGCTGTGGAATCCCAACCACGTGTTTCCTGCATCAGGTCTTTGATGGGCGATAGGATATCCATGAAGATGTAGCTGCAGAACATTGCAAGCGCCAGCAGCAACAACGCTGTCCACCGCATACCGGCAGAATCTCTAAGTGTCTTTTGAATTGTTTGTGTCATATTTTTACCTTTTTATTTTCGAACGAAGTTCTCAAGGAACTCCTTTTTTTACTTTTTACCTTTTTTTGAACGAAGTTCTCAAGGAACTCCTTTTTGCACTTTACTTCAGCCAGCGGTCGAGCCAATTGAAGAAGGTACGCTGCCAAAGGATGCCGTTCTGGGGTTTCAGCACCCAGTGGTTCTCGTCAGGGAAGATGAGCAGTTCGGCAGGGATGCCACGCAGACGGGCTGCATTGAAGGCACCCATTCCCTGGTTGGCATTGATGCGATAGTCTTTCTCGCCATGAATGCAGAGAATAGGGGTATCCCACTTGTCAACAAACAGATGCGGTGAGTTGGCATAAGTCTTCTTCGCACGTTCTGTCTGGTCTTTATTCCAGTAAGCATCGTCGTACTCCCAATTAGAGAACCATACTTCTTCTGTATCGGTGTACATGCTTTCAAGGTTGAAAGCACCATCGTGGGCAATGAAACACTTGAAGCGCTTGTCGTGATGACCAGCCAGATAATAGACGCTGAAACCGCCAAAGGAGGCACCAACGGCACCCAGACGGTCGCGGTCAACATACGCCAAGTTATCGGCAGCATCGTCGATGGCAGAGAGGTAGTCCTTCATACATTGACCTGTCCAGTCGCCAGAGATTTCCTCGCACCATTCGCTGCCGAAGCCAGGAAGACCGCGACGATTGGGGGCGATGACGACGTATCCTTGTGAAGCCATAATCATGAAGTTCCAACGGTAGCTCCAGAACTGGCTGACGGGACTCTGTGGACCGCCTTCGCAGAAGAGCAGGGTGGGGTACTTCTTGGTTTCGTCGAAGTGTGGTGGACGGATCACCCAGTACATCATGTCTTTGCCGTCTGTGGTCTTGGTCCAGCGCTGTGCAACGCTTGGTTTGGCCAACTGGTCGAAGATGTGTTTGTTTTCGTTGGTAATCTGTTCAATTTTCGTCTTTGCAGCAGTCTTGCCAGGGGTAACAAGATACAGGTCGGCACACTCCGTATAGCTGTGGCGTTCCATCAGCAGTCGCTTCTTGTCGCCAAGCATTTGTACAGAACCGAAGTCAGCCCAGTTGTCGGTGAGTTGTTTTACTTCCCCTTTCCAATTGATGGCATAGAGGTTTTCTGTTCCGTGCCAGACGCCGATGAAATAAATCATCGCGTCCTTCGTATCCGACCAGCAGAAATCATCCACATTCGAATCGAAGCTTTCTGTCATGTATTTCTTCTCGCCTGTCGTCAAGTTATAGACACACAGACGGTTGCGGTCGCTCTCGTATCCATCGCGCTCCATCGACAACCACGCTACATATTGACCATCGGGTGAGAACTGCGGATTGGTGTCGTAGCCGACATTGTTCTTCAGATTCTCCTTGCTGTTGACGGATTGTGTTGCCATCGTCTTGGTGGCATCAACCTTTGGAGCCACATAGTCTGCTGGTTTACAGAGATTCTGGTGCTGATTGGTGTTGGTGTCATACAGGAAAATGTCGGAATCGGTAGAAATGGCATATTCCACACCCTCTTTCGTGCGACAGGTATAAGCAATGTGCTTGGAATCGGTGCTCCAGTCGAGCTGTTCGATACCCCCAAAGGGAGCCATCGGACATTCGTAGGGCTTTCCTTCCAACAGGTCTTTTCCAGCATCGATACCCTCTGCCGACACATTGGCGACAAACGGATGAGCGATGGTTTCCACATAATGGTCCCAATGGCGGTAGTTCATATCGGTTACCAGTCGTCCTGTTGCTTTCGGCAGGTCGGCAGGGTTCTCCTGGATGCTACCATGATAGGGCAGACTCTTGATGAGGATAATCTGTTTGCCATCGGGCGAGAACTTGAAACCTTCGATTTCTACTGCATCATGGGTGAGCTGCTGGCGGTTGGTGCCGTCAGGATTCATCTTCCACACCTGCCCATCAGAGAGATAGGCAATCTTGGTGCCGTTCTCAATCCATGCAGGATCGGTTTCATTCTTACTGGTTGTTGTCAGTTGGCACTGGTTGGAACCATCGGCATCCATCATGCTGAGCACATGGTGACTCTTGTTCTGCTTGACGCTATAGTAGCCTGTCTGTAAGACAATCTTTTTGCCATCGGGTGATGGTTTTGCGGTTGCAATACGCCCCATCGCCCACAAAGCCTCAGGAGTCATCTGGTCGCTTTCCAGTTTGATGTTGTTCTTGCCAATCATTTCTTGAGCGTTAGTGTTTGCAGGCATCATCAAACCCAATGATAATGCCAGCGCAATCATCGTTTTATTCATATACATATTTTATTGTGTCTTTTCTTGGATAATGGCCTGTCATCTTTTCTTCTTGACAGGATCACAGGTGACACCACAGCCTAGCTTGCTGAATATCTTATGATCGACCTCGCTGAGCATCACCGTGCTGTGTACCTGACAACCACGAAGCAGCGGCAACTGTTCCAATGCCAGACGGCAGTTCTCATCGTGCTGAGAGAGTACGGAAAGGGCTACCAGCACCTCATCGGTATGGAGGCGTGGGTTCTTACCTTTCAGATATTCTGTCTTGGTCTTCTGGATTGGCTCAATCATGCTTTGAGGAATGAGTTTCAGATCATGGTCGATGCCTGCCAGGTATTTGGTAACATTCAACAGCAGGGCAGCACTACAGCCGAGCAGCGGTGTTGTCTTTGCTGTGATGATTGTGCCGTCATCCAGTTCGATGGCTGTGGCATTGTGGCCAGTCTCAATCTTCTTTTCGTAGGCAGCTGTCGTCGTTCGACGATTGGCGGTGGTGATTTTCGCCTGATTGAACAGCAGACGAATTTTCTTGATTTCATTTTCGTTGTCGCTACCGTTAGCCAGTTTATTCGTAGCGGTGTAATAACGACGGATGATTTCATCGCGGGAAGCCTGACAGCATACCTCATCATCGCTAATACAGAATCCTACCATATTTACACCCATATCAGTTGGCGACTTGTAGGGATTCTCTCCGTAGATACCTTCAAAGAGGGCATTCAGTACAGGGAATATCTCAATATCGCGATTGTAGTTGATGGCTGTCTTGCCATAAGCTTCAAGGTGGAAGGGGTCAATCATATTCACATCGTTCAGGTCGGCCGTCGCCGCCTCGTATGCGATGTTGACAGGATGTTTGAGTGGCAGATTCCATACTGGGAATGTTTCAAATTTCGCGTAACCAGCTCGGATACCACGTTTGTTTTCATTATACAACTGGCTGAGACAAACCGCCATTTTGCCGCTACCAGGACCAGGGGCCGTGATGATGACCAGTGGGCGTTCTGTTTCCACATAGTCGTTCTTGCCGAATCCCTCGTCGCTGGCAATCAGTTCCACATTGTGTGGATAACCATCGATGAGATAGTGGATGTAGGATTTGATGCCCATCCGTTCCAAACGGTGACGGAACTGGTCGGCTGTACGCTGTCCGTTATAGTGTGTGATGACCACAGAACCCACTTTGAACTCGCGACTCATAAATTCCTCACGCAGACGGAGCACATCCTCGTCATAAGTGATGCCTAAGTCGGCACGTACCTTGTTCTTTTCGATATCCTCTGCGCTGATGACAATGACGATTTCTATGCTGTCGCGCAACTGTCCGAACATACGGAGTTTTGAGTCGGGCTTGAAACCTGGAAGAACGCGTGATGCATGGTGGTCGTCAAAGAGTTTGCCACCAAGTTCCAGATACAGTTTCCCGTCGAACTGGGCGATGCGTTTCTTGATGTTCTCAGATTGTATCTTCAGATACTTTTCGTTATCAAATCCAATCTTCATGGTTTATGGGGCTAATGGGTTAATGGGTAAGACCCTTGCGTTTACGTTGCAGTTCCTCGCGCTTGCGCTGCATTTCAGCCTGCTGTTCCTGCATCGCTTGCAGACGGGCTGCCAGACCACTCATCTTCTTGGGGTTGTTCTTGTTCTCCTGGTAACGGGCTTCCAGAATCTGTAACAGCTTTTCATCATTGGTGGTCTTGCGCAATGTCCACATGATCGCTGCAGAGAAGAAGAGGGAGATGAAATAATAGAAATTCAAACCGCTGGAGTAGTCGTTGAACATAAAGAAGAACATGACAGGCATGAGGAACATCATCCATTGCATCATCTTCATCTGCTGTGCCTGCTGACCAACCATCTGGTCGCGCTGCTGGCGCATCGTCATCCAAGAATAGAGCAGGTTGGATACGCAGAATAGTACACACGTCAAAGACAAGTGGTCGCCGATGAGCGGCAGATTAGACTCCCACTGGAGAATGGGGTCGTAAGTGCTCAGGTCGTCCATCCACAGGAATTTCTCACCACGCAGCTGGATAGCGTTCGGCACGAAGTTGAACATCGCAATCCAGATAGGCATCTGAATGAGCATAGGCAGACAGCCAGACAGCGGACTTACCCCATATTTGGAATAGAGCTGCATCATTTCCTGCTGCTTCTTCATCTGGTCTTCAGGCTTGTCGTATTGCTTGGTGGCTTCATCCAATTTGGGTTTCAGTACACGCATCTTTGCAGAACTCATGTAGCTCTTCTTGACCAACGGGAAAGTAATCGCTTTCAGCAAGAGGGTGATGAGAATCAGCACGATACCCATCGGGAACACCTTTGACAACCAGTCGAAGACGTAGATGGTGAAGAAACGGTTGATCCAACGGACAATCGGCCAACCTAAATAAACGAGTTTCTGCAACTCAAGATCCTTACCGAAAGTGCTTTCCTCTTCTACGTTCTTGAGAATCTGGAAATCATTGGGACCATAGTAGAATTCAAACTCCGTAGGCTGTTGGCCGCTGGGGTCGAAGAATGTTTTCATATTTGCCTGATACTCTTTCAGATAGCCAGAGTCTTTAGCCTGTGGAATGCTGCTCATCATGGCATTGGAAGCAAAATCAGTCTTCGCAATCATGATGGAAGTGAAGAACTGGTCTTTGAAAGCCACCCAGTCTAAAGCTTCTTCAATGACTTCATCGCGTGTTTCAGATGTTTCGCTCAAGTGATCGGTAGAACTGTCTTTCTCCTTGTAAGTCAATGTAGCATAGCGGCTTTCAAACGTATAGCCTAACTCCTGCTGACGACACATTCCGTGCCAGTCGATACTCATCTGTTTGGTGTTGGGGTCGAAAAGTCCGGCCATACCCGTAGCCCTCATGTCCATGTGGAGCATATAGTCCTTACCCAAATGGTAGTTCATGACAAGCGTCTTTCCTTCACCAGCTACAGCCGTCAGCGTTACCGTTGAATCGGTGACGTTGGTCGGTGTGAAGAATAAATCCTTGGTGCTGATATTCTGATCTTTGGCGACCAGTGTGTAAGTCAGCTGCTGGTCATTGCCGTCAAAGAGCAACAGGTCTTTGCTCTCTTCACCCTTACCTTTTGGGGTGATATTATGTCCTGTGTAGCCGTTAAGAATCACTTTCTTTACGGTACCACCCTGCGTAGAGATGGTGAGCGAGAGCTTCTGATTCTTCAGCTGAATATCCTGAGCCTTGCCACTCATCGCTGTGTGGAACAGGGCTGCGGAGTCAACGAGGGCTGCCTCTTTTGCTTTTTGAGCAGCAACCTGTTTCTTTGCAGCCTCTTTTTTCTTGTTAACAGCCGCAATGGAGTCTTTTACAAACTGTTCACGCTGCTGTGCAATTTGTTCATCTGACGGTTGTGCCCACCAACCATATCCAATCAGTATGGCTGCAATGAGCACAAATCCTAATACTGTATTCTTGTCCATTATTCTTTATGATTTTTGATTTCGCTTATATATAACAAGGTGCAAAGGTACAAATAAGTAAGAGAAATGCAAAAGAAAATTTGTTTTTTCACTCACATAATTGTACCTTTGCAAATAAATTACATGGATTTATGAGAAAATTATGGCTCGCATGGCTGTTGACATGTACTCTTGTATTGCATGCACAAAACAATAATTTTGTACAAGCATATATGGATTCACTGGCGCAAGCACAAGTACGTGTTGCAGAGAACCATCAAAATATGGCGTCGCCCATTCAGGATAAAAAACTTTTCTTTCCCCTGACGTTTTATCGCGATATCGCTCATGAGGCCTTCACGCTTGATGAACGATTGTCTCCGTTATATCAGCAACTGTTACGCGTCTATTTAGCGCATCCGGAGTGGGTGAGGAATACAGAATGGGACATTGCGCATGTGGACAACTGGAACGAGATTGAACTAAAACCCATGAAGCCTGTGATGGAATCAATCCCGTTTCCTGAACATGCCGATATCGACAAATTGGCGCAACAGGTGACGAGCAGTATCCCTGTGAACGTGGCGATACAGAAACCGAACTTCTGGAAATTCAAGGGTGATTTCAGTCTGTCGTTCATGCAAAACTATGTATCGTCGAACTGGTATAAAGGTGGACAAAGCAACTATGCGATGATGACTGCTGTGACCCTTGAAGCCAATTACAACAACAAACAGCGCGTGAAATGGGACAATAAACTGGAAATGAAACTGGGTGCGCAACATAGTTCCAGCGATACCATTCATCAATTTCTTGCTACTGACGACTTGTTGCGTTATACAGGAAAACTGGGATTGCAGGCCACGAAGAAATGGTACTATACCCTTCAGCTGATGGCCGAGACACAGTTTACGCACGGCTATAAGGCAAATGATTCGAAACTGTATAGTGATTTCCTGGCACCGTTGACGGTGAACCTCTCTTTAGGTATGGATTATACTGTTGACTGGTTGAATCATAAACTGAAAGGAAATGTCCATTTAGCTCCTGCTGCCTTGAACATGAAATATACTCGACTATTGGAATTGTCAAAGCGATTGGGCATCGATGAGGGTAAACATGCGCTATTTGATTATGGTTCGCAGTTTAATGTGGAATTTGAATGGCAACTACTGGAGCAGCTGAAATGGAAATCGCGTCTATATGGATTTACTTCCTATAAACGAGTGGAATTGGAGTGGGAGAATACTTTCAACTTCCAGTTGACACGCTGGCTCTCTGCTCAGTTGTTCGTTTATCCGCGCTTCGACGATTCCGTCAAGCGAGACGGGCATCACGGCTACTTCCAAATAAAGGAAAACGCCTCTATCGGCTTTGCCTATTCGTTTTGATAGCTTCCTCGTTTACCAGATACTCTCATCTTATAGATTATCGAATGTAACCTGTTCCTCACGTGGCTTGTTGGCTGGTGAGGATTTTTTCTGTTCGTTGCCAGAAGGATTCTGCGAGGGGTTCTGATTGCCAGATTGGGAAGCTGACGACTGTTTGTTCATCTCGTTCAGCATTCCTTCTACTTCTGCATTGAACTCTTCATCTGTAAAGTCCACCATGACGGTATCGGCATCAAGGGTGTCAACTTGTTCAATATAGTCGCATTGATACATGTATGGTTCCACATCCATATCGTCTGGTTTGCTGAAACGGGCATGATATCGACGGAATGCAGGGTCTTTCATTACACTCTGCAGGAAGTAGCCGCAGATAGGAAGTGCCGTTCTCGACCCTTGTCCCAATGCACCAGTACGGAAGTGAATGCACCGATATTCGCCTCCTACCCACGCACCAACAACCAGATGGGGACTGACGCCTATAAACCAAGCATCAGAATGGTTATTGGAGGTGCCGGTCTTACCTCCCCAGTCGGTATCGGCGGTGACATATCCGTTCAGACTCTGTGAGGTGCCTCCACTTTCGCGAACACCTGATTTTAGCATCTCTTGCATCAAGAAGGCCGTCTTTGGTGGGAGTACCTGATGAATGTCGTCAGGGCCACGATATACTTCGATGCCGTTACGATCGACTATTCGTGTAATCAGTACAGGCTCATGATGACGTCCGCCAGCTGCTATCGTACAGTAGGCGTTCACCATCTCCAACAGGTTGACGTCGCTGGAGCCAAGTGCCAATGAAGGTTCTTCATCTAACGGACTATTGATACCCATATCCTGTGCCGTCTTAATGATATTGCGAATACCCATCTCTTGTCCAAGCCGTACAGCAATAGAGTTGATACTTCGTGCAAATGCGGTGTGTAAAGGCAGCGAGTCGCCAGAGAAATGTCCGCTGGCATTGCTGGGTGTCCAAGTATTCATGCGACCAGTCTTCTTGTCGAGCACATCCATAGAGATGTATTCATCGCGTCGTTTGTCACAAGGTGTCAGTCCTTGATTCATGGCTTCCGTATATACAAAGAGCTTGAAAGTAGAACCAGGCTGTCGCATCGCAGTGACTTTGTCGTATTTCCACGATTCGAAATCAACATCGCCCACCCAAGCGCGTACAGCACCACTTTCTGGTTCCATAGCTAAGAAGGAACAATGCATGAAGCTGACCATATAACGGATAGAGTCCATCGTGGACATTTCCCTTTCAATACTGCCTTTCTCGTAATCGAAGACGCGAACCTTGTGTGGCTTGTTCATATAGTAATCAACAGAGTCTGGATTGTTGGGAAACTTTTCCGTAAGCGATTTGTAAACAGGTAGATGTTGCGCAATCTTCTCGATGAAATTGGGAACCAACTGCCCGTTCTCATCTCGCCAGGGTTGTTCTTTTCCCCAGTGATTCCGGAAGTTCTGCTGGACTTGCCGCATTTGTTTTGTGGCAGCCTGCTCTGCATATTTCTGCAGACGGGTATCCAGTGTGGTATAGATTGTCAACCCACTGGAATAGAGATCGTAACCGTTGTCTTCACACCAATCCTTCAAATATGTGGCAATATATTCGCGGAAATAGAGAGCCTGACCGTCATAGTTGTCCTCTACCTGTACATCAAGACCTATAGGCTTCTGGCTGAGCAGTTCATATTCGCTGTGGCTGAGGTCACCATGTTCCACCATGTTGTAAAGCACAACATTGCGTCGTTTGATACTGTTCTCTGGATGACTGATGGGATTGTAATAAGTCGTAGCTTTCAACATACCGACCAGCGTAGCAGCCTGTTCTGCAGTCAGTTTCCTAGGTGTCGTGTTGAAATATGTTTTGGCGGCAGTATTGATACCAAACGAGTTGTTTCCAAAATCTACGGTATTGGCATACATCGTAAGAATTTCATCTTTGTCATACACCATTTCCAGTTTGATAGCAAGAATCCATTCTTTACTCTTCATAATCAGCATCTTGATGCCAGGAATTTTTCCTAATAATCCTGTTGAATATTGTGAGCGAACGCGAAAAAGGTTTTTTGCCAACTGCTGTGTGATGGTGGATGCACCTCGCGCATCGCTGGTAACGGCATCTTTAACTGCTCCAGCGATTCCCTTGAAGTCTATACCATGATGATCATAGAACCGTTCATCTTCTGTATCAACCAATGCTTTCCAAAAAACAGGATTTACATCTTTATATTTTACAGGAATTCTATTCTCTTTAAAATATTTTCCAATAAGAACACTATCGGCGCTATATATCAATGATGCATCGTAGGTGGGAGGAGTCTTGATTTCGCGGAAACCAGGTGATTTTCCGAAGAGCCACAGAAAATTCATATCAACCATTCCCAAATAGAGGAACAGGGAAACGATGACGGATACGATAACCAAAGCGGTCTTCGTGTACCACGCTCGTCCTTTGTAGAGTGATTTATACCAAGGAAAGAACGCACGTACTTTTGCCCAAATGTATTTAAGGATGTCTAAAATTTTCTTTATCATGATGCAATCTTTTTATCGTCTGTCTGTAGGCTTCTGCTATCATTTCGGATATAGTCGAGAATGGCTGATTCTTCGTTTGGCGAAAACCATTTGATGGTGGTGTCGCGTTTAAACCAAGTCAGTTGTTTCCGACAATATCTACGCGTATTACTTTGTATTTTACAGATGGCTTCATCCAATGTGATATTTCCGTTAAAATACTCGAACATTTCTTTGTAACCAACTGTGTTTAATGCATTTTTGTTTCTGAATGAATAAACTTTTCTTGCCTCTTCCACCAATCCGTTTTCTATCATGTTAAGAACACGCTGATTGATACGTTCGTACATTTCTTCACGTGGGCGATTCAAACCAATCTTGATAATTCGAAACGGACGTTCTTTCTTTTCATTTTTACGAAACGAGGTGTATGTTTTGCCTGTCATGTGGCATATCTCTAAAGCATGAACAACACGTCGTGGATTATTCTTGTCAACAAAATTCCAATGTTCAGGATCGAGCTGATGTAACTCTTCTACCAAAGCGGGCAGTCCTTCATCTTCTAACCGTTTCTTCATCCAAGCGCGTGTGTGTTCATCTATAGTGGGAATGTCATCGATGCCGTTGCATACAGCATCAATATACATCATAGATCCACCAGCAAGGATAGCGATGGGGGAGAAGGCGTCTGCATGATTTTCGTTATCGCCATCATCTTTTTCCAGTTGTTGACATAGATTCAGTACATCCTGTTCATACATGGAAGCACTATAGTATTCGCCGATATGATGTGTTCCTACAAAATAATGCTTTACCCGTTGTAGCTGTTCTTTTGTTGGAGCAGCTGTGCCGATAGGAATTTCCTTGAATATCTGTCGAGAATCTGCATTGATAATGGGTAAATGCAAAGATTCGGCAAGACGAAGGCATAGCTCCGTTTTGCCGACTCCTGTAGGACCGAGTATAACTATCAGGTTTTTCAACTTATACCTCCTGTATCTTTACCCTTATTCCTCTTTTCTTTATTTGATAATTCCTCGCTCTGAAGAACAAACGAAATCAATGATATATTGTATTTCAGGGGTTATGGTGAGTGTATCTTTTATTTGCTGAATGGCTTCAGCACGGGTTCCTGTACCATTGTAAATGATATTGTACGCTTCTTTGATCAGTTCGATCTGTTCGTTTGAAAAACCACGCCGACGCAAACCGATGATATTCAGACCAGCATATCGGATGGGTTCTTTGCCTGCGATGACGAATGGTGGAATATCCATAGATGTGCGACTTCCACCTTGTATCATTACATAACTTCCAATTCGACAGAACTGATGGATAAGAACAGTTGCTGAGATAATAGCAAAATCATCGACAATCACTTCTCCCGCAAATTTCGTAGAGTTGCCGATGATACATCCATTACCGACAACACAATCGTGGGCAATGTGCATATTTTCCATCAGCAGGTTGTTGTTGCCAACTTTTGTAGTCCCTTTGGAAGCTGTGCCACGACTGATTGTTACATTCTCACGAATGGAGTTGTTGTCACCAACTTCACAAATCGTATCCTCGCCCTTGAATTTCAAATCTTGTGGTTTGGTGGATATACTGGCTCCAGCAAGAATCTCATTGTTATTTCCAATGCGAGCACCATAGTTGATCGTCACACTGTTCTGGAAAACATTATTATCACCGATAATTGTATTCCTGTCAATGTAACAAAAAGGACCAATCACGTTGTTGTCACCGAGTTTCGCCTCTGGGTGAACGTATGCTAATGAACTGATTTGATTCATATCTTATTTGTTTTTGATAATCTGTGCAGTAAATGTTGCTTCAGAGACGACCTTGTCACCAACAAACATATACCCTTTCATGGAACTGATGCCGTGACGTACGGGGTGGAGCAATTCCACACGGAATAACAGCGTATCTCCGGGTACAACTTTCTGGCGAAACTTCACATTGTCGATATTCAGAAAATATGTTGACCAGCGTTCTGGTTCTTCTACCTGATTGAGAACAAGCAGACCTCCGCACTGTGCCATTGCTTCAACTTGAAGGACGCCTGGCATTACGGGTTCTTGTGGGAAGTGACCCTGGAAGAATGGTTCATTGGAAGTGACATTCTTCACTCCTACAATACTGGTAGGACCGATTGCTGTAATCTTGTCAACCAGCTGCATGGGATAGCGATGAGGGAGCAATTCGCGGATACGGTTGTTGTCCATAATTGGCTCCTCATTGGGATCGTAGATAGGTGCCTGTATGGCATGCTTTTTGATTTCTTTACGCATCATACGGGCAAACTTGTTATTTACCGTATGTCCGGGACGTGTTGCGATGATTCTTCCTTTGATGGGTTTGCCAATCAAAGCCATATCACCAATTACATCCAGTAACTTGTGGCGTGTGCATTCATTTTCCCATACCAATGGCTTATGTTGGATGTATCCGAGATTATCTGCACTCATGTGGGGCACATTCAGCATATCAGCAAGCATATCCAGACGTTCTTGCGTTGTCTGACGCTCGTAGATGACAATCGCATTATCCAAATCACCTCCCTTAATAAGATTGGCTTGCAACAGTGGTTCTATATCGCGTACAAAGACAAAAGTACGGGCGGCTGATATCTCTTTCTCAAAGTTCTCCATATTGTCCAATGTCGCAAACTGGCTATTGATGAATTTTGATTCGAAGGAACACATTGCCGTAATAGAAAACTGATCGTCAGGAAGGATTGTAATACAAGAACCAGACTTCTCGTCTTTTACTTCAATCTTCTTGCGGATGATGTAATAGTCTTTGGGCGCATTTTGTTCTTCTATGCCAACTTGTTTGATTTTCTCAACATACATAGCTGCAGAACCGTCGAGAATAGGGAATTCCGGTCCGTTAACCTGTATCATACAGTTGTCGATGCCCATTGCAAAAAGAGCAGCCAGCCCGTGTTCAACTGTTGACACCCTTGCGTCGCCATTTGCCAATACGGTTCCACGTTGTGTATCTACGACCTTTTCTGCAACAGCATCAATGACTGGTTGTCCTTCTAAATCGATTCGCTGTATTTTGTAGCCTGTATTTTCCGGCGCGGGGTTAAAGGTTACTGTCAAGTTTAAACCAGTGTGCAGTCCTTTTCCAAATATAGAAAAACTGCCTTTCAGTGTTCTCTGCTTTGTTGTTTCCATTTGTTAGTGTTTTATATGGATTTACATGTACGAGTAGAGCCTTCAACTCTGATTTATGATTTGCTTTTAAGTTCTTCAATCTCTTTCTTCAACGCATTGATCTGTTGATACATTTCAGGCAAGCGACGGAAGACGGCGTATGATTTCATATAAGATTTTGCATCGATGGCAGGAGAGCCGATAATGGGGGCTTCAGCCTTTTTAATGCTGTTGGTGATGCCTGCTTGTGCACCAACTTGCGTACCATCGCCAATTGACAAGTGTCCTGCGATGCCGACTTGTCCGCCAAACATACACCAGTTGCCAACTTTCGTACTGCCAGCAACACCAACCTGAGCAGCCATTACGGTGTTTTCACCAACTTCCGCATTATGGGCAATCTGAATCAGATTGTCTAACTTGGCACCTTTACGGATGTAGGTGCTACCCATTGTGGAACGATCGATACAGGTGTTGGCTCCAATTTCCACATTGTCTTCAATAGTAACGATACCAATCTGTGGAATTTTGTCGTAACCATCAGCATTTGGCGCAAAACCGAAACCATCAGCACCAATAACACTTCCGGAGTGAATAGTTACTTGGTTACCTAAACGACAATCGTGGTAAATACTTACATTTGGATAAATCAGACAGTTGTTGCCCAATTTTGTATGATCGTAGATAACAGTATGGGGATATATCTGGCAGTTGTTGCCGATCTCTACACCATCACCAATATATGCAAAAGCTCCGATATAGCAATTCTCGCCGATCGTTGCAGAGGGTGAAATGAATGCCAACGGGTCAATACCCGTTTTCTTCGGTTTCATGGAATCATAGAGTTGTAGCAACTTAGCCACACAGTCATAAGCATTATCAACTCGGATAAGGGTTGCCTGAGTAGGCTTTTCTAATTCAACCTGCTTGTCAATCAAGACTACGCTGGATTGTGTATCGTAAATATAATGTGTATATTTGGGATTTGACAGGAATGAAATAGCACCTTTCTTTCCTTCTTCAATCTTTGCGAAAGTATTGACAACAGCGTTTTCGTCACCTTCTATGATGCCTTGTACAAACTCGGCAATTTGTTTTGCTGTAAACTCCATTTTTCTTGTTATAACGTATTTATTTTGCAAAAATACAACTTTTTTGCTAAATACGTTGATATGAGAGGTAATATTTGCATATTTTTTTAGATAATAGCTCAATATTTAATATTTCTGAAGCCTCTGCAATGTCTTTGATGCTTCCATCTTTGTATAATACATCGATATGGTCATCGGTAATATCATACATGTCTTTTTGAATGCAATCTAAGCTCATCAGGAAATGGGCTTCATCAATAGAAATACCGGTTTTTTCTGCTAAAGAAGCCTTTATTTCATTGATTTCCTCAATGGTTGGTTTTTCCTCGCGAACCTCCACCGTAAAAAGACATCTGTTCAACAAGTTCTTTGCCAGCATAGACAGAATGGTGTCGTCACTATCTGCCCATACTTTCAAAGAACTCCATATATCAGAATCATCGAGATGTGCATAGTTGTCAAGTGCTTCCTCATGTAAGTTGAACCACTCTGCATCAACATCATGTTCCAGAAAATACTTTAACGCTGGTGGTGCAAAGAGGGAATATCCTTTTTTGACCAATTGCTTGGCTCGCATCAATGTATTCACCAAAACTTTTTCATAGCCAACTGTTGTCTTATGGAGATATACCTGCCAATACATGATGCGACGTGTGGTGAGATAGTTCTCCAAAGAATAGATGCCTTTATGTTCAACCACTAGATTGTCGTCAACAACATTCAGCATCTTAATAATACGAGCGCTGCCTATGTTTCCTTCCGTTACACCTGTAAAGAATGAATCCCTGCGCAAGTAGTCCAATCTGTCCATATCTAGTTGACTACTAATAAGTTGATGCAGAAAACGTTTCGGGTATTCGTTTTTGAAAATTTTTAATGCCAGATTCAGATCACCATTCATATCCTGATTGATGCGTTCCATCATCAACAGGGAGATGTCTT
>Ga0326511_10000925_pt1 | contig 25129 bp, 15 predicted proteins | sample 0_2496_0518_D_FD_203701 | JGI IMG/M metagenome (GOLD analysis project Ga0326511, IMG submission 203701) | Bovine rumen microbial communities from UC Davis, California, United States - 0_2496_0518 | ecosystem: Host-associated > Mammals > Digestive system > Stomach > Rumen | place: USA...
TGCCTGTTGAATCAGTGATAGAAACAGTAGCGCCGCTTGCGGTCTGCGTAACAGTTGCAACGGGGCTGAACCCGTCTGCACCGATAACGCTTGAGCCTGTTGTCGTAAATGTGTTCCCTTCCGAATCTGTGAATGTAATCGTACCGTTTTGATTTACAGCACCAGAAACGAGTTGAGAGCCGCCTGTGAGCAGGTTGTTTACTTCGGTTTTGGTGTAGGCGTCCGTTATTCCGTAAGTCGCAAGCGTTGTTGCAGCTGTATCCGAGAAAGTATTCGCATGAAAAACACGAGTGCCCGACCCGGGCGCCGATGAAATGTCAAAGGAGTTTTTATATGCAAAGGCGCATCCGCACACCTTTATATTTGCCTTCTTATTTTCCCCGGGGAATTCGTATAGTTTCAACCCGGACGGGATGTCAAAGTCACAATCCAGCAATATAAGGTCTCGAGTACTCTCGTCCGAGGCAAACAGTCCGCCGTTGATATTAGCGCCGGTGATTATAACGATAAAGGCAGTGTTGGTTGCCGAAATAGCTGAACCGTCAATAATAGACCAAGTGGTTGATAAGCTGCTTGTTATATATACCGAGCAGGAATCAAGACGGTTGTTTCCATTGAAATAGTTTCTTGAGCCTGTGTATTTGATCGTGAATGTGCAGTTTTGAAAAACACATTTAGTATTGTTGATGGTTGGCATGTTTAAAGCGTGGATTTCGCAGCCCTCAAAATAATGCGTCGCCGAAGGCAGATTTACCGACATTTGCACCTTGTTGATACGGCAGCCCTTAAAAACAGAACCGTCGTTGTACGACATGGCTTTTCCCGTTATAACGCACCCGACAGCGCGCTCTCCGTGAAGATTGATCTCACCGATGACTGAATTTGATATAACTATCTTGTCAGTCGGCTGATATTCTAATCCGGTGATCGCTTTTCTTGCGGAAGTTATTCCGGTTTCGCAGTTGCACGAATCAATGTAAACCTCGTCGCAGCCGTTGCAGATATCTATGTCGTTTTGCGCGTTGCCCGTAAAAACACAGTTGCGTATACGAACCTGCTTAGTCGGCATTGGAATCGGATTATCGGTCTCAATGTCTATACCGCACCTTGGCATCCAGCCACAAAGCTCACCTGTCACGCTGTCAATGAGTTTTCTGCTGATCAAACTGCTTGCCCCGTCCAGCACGTCAGGACGATAAACTTTGTTGCCATCGCTGAGAAGATTACAGCCGGAGTCTTTGATATTACAATTTTCAATCATGATATCGTGGCTATTGCCAACATTGATACCATTACGCCATGAACGCTTTATATTACAATTCCTGATCGTTACGTTTTGGCAAAACTCGTCCCCGTCCGCTGTTAACGAAATACCGTCGCCCGACATGTCCTCGATCGTCACGCCCTCGATTAATACGTTGCTGCAGTGTTCAAGGCGGATACCCATGTGATGACCGGATGAACCGCTATACCAACTCAAACAATCTGCCTTGGCGATTTCTGACAAAGTCTCCAGCTTATAAATACGGTCGCCGATTATTTTGCCGCCCTTGATAGTAACGTTGGAAACACCGTCCTTAACATGAAGGACAAATGCGTAGTCAATAACGCTTCCACCATTAATCAGTGATAACTCCTTTTGCTTCAAAACCGCGTTATTGTCAAAAATAAGCGTTTTGTTTGACGGTATCACAACACCACAAGTCCCATCGCCGTGTGGGGAAGCGTCTATAATATACGTGCCCTGCGGAAAATAGATCAGATCTTTATCGTTGATCGCCGCCTGTATCGCCGCTGTATCATCCGTCACGCCGTCGCCCATCGCGCCGTACTGCTGCGGGATCGCAAAAGGTATGTCGGCTATATTGGCTTTGCCGTCCAGCGCGGTGTCCACCTCGTCTTTGGTATAGGTGGATCTGTCAATTTCCGATCGTGAATAAAAATAATTGCTCAAATATTCCCTGACCGCGTAAACGCTCGGGTACTTCGTTATATTTGCGTTTCCATCAATACTTGCCATATTTGAGGCAACCTTATTTGCTTTATCCTCTTTCCCGCTGATGTCCGCGTTCGTCACATACTCCGAGTGCGTGTGATCCACAGCCGCTTTTCCTCCGATTGTCGTGTCCTGCTCTGCGTTCTTTGCCTCAACCGCACCAACGCGCAGCAAAAGCGACTGCACATTTGCCACGGTCTGTTCGAATGCGGCATAGTCATTCTCCGAGTCATAGTTTGGGTTTACCAAAAAATAGAAATCATTGGAGTTGAACGTTGGGCAGGTATCGTCTGTGATTTTCTCATAGCCGTTTTGCGTATGGCGGAAATACTTTTTATAGCCGGTCGCCCAATCGTCGGGCTCAGAGTCAAGCTTCTTGAAAACAGGCACGATAACGCCCGTCGAAACGACGGTTGAGAATGTCGCCGAATACAGAACGCAATAATTCTCACCGTCATAAGCCGCTATGATCAGCTCATAATTGACAATGCCCGCGACGGTGGTGTCCTGAACGTCAAGCGTGTACACCACTTCTTTTTTATCCTCGCTGATATTGCATAACGTAGAAATGGTCGTGCCGTCGGGCTTTTGGGCGTTCATGATGACCGCAATGTTTTCATCGTCGAAACTCAGCGGCACAATACCGTTGCGTAAAAGAATATGAAACTCACAACTGCGCTTATCTCCCACATGCAACCCCTCAACCGTGAATTGGCTGCCGGGTTTTGCACAGTCCAGCGTAAAATGCACTTTTCTTTTAACCATGATTTCACCTCCAATTTTAGTATAGCGTTTTGAAATAAAAATCTCTAACCCACATAACGAAAAAACAGCCCTCAATTGAGAGCTGCTTTTGTGGGTTGTTATTTTTCTTTGGAAGCTTCCTTCTGCCATTCACGGAGCTTTTCGGAAAGCGGCGTGTTTTTTGCGCCCCAAACCATATATTTGCTTTGTGATACAAGTACCTTTCGGATTCTTTCAAGCTCTGCGGTATTATTCTCCCTAAATGCTTTTTGATATATCTTTTTGTAATAATCCGTAAAAGCATCTCTGACCGCGTTTCTCGCTTCCTTTTCAGGATCAGACTTGCCTTTATCCTTTGCACTTTGCAGTTTCAGGTCATAGTACTCTTGAATACGGCTGTTGGCAGTATCGGTTTCGCCGTTTTCAAAATGTTTCTGGTAGGAATGAATAATCTGCTTTGCTTTCATATCCGAAACGTCGGGCTTGAATATCCCGCCGCCGTCTACAATGTCCTCCGCCCAATCGACGCCGCCTTTGATGATGTTCTTTGCGTTTTTGACGGGAACACCGAAAATATCGCTTACCCATGTAATCGTGAATTTCTCGGCTGCTGCGGCTATTTTGTTTGTGTCGGGATCGTCCGAGCCTAACTGTTCATTAATGGTATTGACAAGGTCAGCTCCTGCACCGAAAAAGCCGGTAACGGTTTCGGCTACGTTGTCTTTCATCACCGAGGAAAAATCCAGCTTGCCGGTATCTATCGTATTAATGATAGCGCCCGCGCCCTCGTTGCCGCCGAACGGCAAAACAACACCGGCGCCGTTTTGGATGACATCTTTGATGAAGGTATCCCAAATGCTCTGAGCGGTGACCTCGTCGTCCTCGTCTCTGTACCTGTCCATACGATGAAGCACAAACGCGGCAAAGAGTGACATTCCCGCAAACACCAACAGCGATTTACCCTGCGACATTATTCCTTTTCTGAGCTGCTTCCAAGCCGCTTTGTCTTTCTTATCCTGCATTACCCGTCCAACCGCATCATAGATTATTCCCGCGTTTTGGAGCGGCTGAGTCTTGAACATAAAGACAGATTTTATCAATTCACTTGAGCTTTTCAGAATTTCAGGGCGGTGCATTGCGTCGTACATCGGCTGGGTATCTTCGATTACCTTGTCATATAAATTGGTAACATCCTGCCAATATTCATCGGTATCGATTTGCTTACCCGATTTTTTGTACTGTTTGTTTATCTGCTCTTTGGTTGCGCACCACAGAGCAGCAGTTGTCATGCAATCCATTTCCTGGATCCAGTTTGTCGGATTTACGCCTGCGGGCATCTTCTGCATTAGCTTAGAATTATTAATATTTCTTCCAAGCTTTGACGTTTTCAACCAGCTTTGCTGAATATCTGCGATTTCATTGGATGATAAACCTTTGCGGCGGATATAGTGCTGCGCGGTATGGCTGTCGATTTCATCAAACAGCGCTTGAAGGTTGCCGGGCTTTAAGAATTTGATCATATCGGCGGAGCCTTTCATAAGCGACGTTTGATCAAGATATACGCCCGCTGTCGAGTACGAAGCTGCCTGCTTGATTGTTACGGAAATATTGCCGTTAAGAGTTGCCGTGACAAAGTTGGAGCGAATCTTCCGCACAAGATTATTAATGCCTTGCATTCTCTCATTTGAAGGTGCACGGGAATTTTGCAGATCGATCAATAACTGCTCGTATATATCCGTGCCTAACTTGCCCCAGTTTTTCTCAAGAGATTTCTTAACGGAATTACGCGAAACAACGGAGCCGTCGCTGTCTCTGACCGTGTCCGAAACATTGAGCACCTTGTTCATATTACGGATAGGGATTGCCAAGCCGTAGTAATTTCCGACATTATCGATATGCTTATTGATGACATTATCAAGCCCCTGAATAAGCACAGACTTATCGGAATACGGCACAACGCTCTTGAGCATACCCATGTTTTCAATGGACGAATCCTGTTTGACGCCCTCGATCTCTTTGACGATTTCCGCATCATCGACCTTGATCGGGATGTAGTATTCACTCGTTGCGGTTTCAAAGTGCCTGAGTATCATCGATACTTCGTTGATTGCGTCCTTAGCCATTCCGTTGAAAAACTGCTCTGCGATATCGATGTATCCGCGCTCAAATTCTGTCAGTGAATTTTGTACGTTCGTGATAAACGATTCATTGATACCGAGAACGGTCTCGCGGTTTTCATACGCTTTTTTGAGGTTGCCTTTTGCAAGCGCCTCCGCGCCTAGAATCGAAACACCGCCTTTTTTCATATGAGCCAATCGGGAATCGGCTGCCTCGCGGTTCCATGTCATTACGAGCTGCATTGCCTGCATACCGGTCATTTTAGTGGTACGCTTGTGTCCTGCGTTATCCGTCCACTTGATATCCCGTACCTTGTGCTGAGTTTGATCAAGCTCTTTCACATGGGCGTCGCGGTAAGCGTCAAACATCTTATTTGCGTCCATGAAGAAGTTGTTTTTCTTTCTTATGCCCTGCTTTACACCCTGAAAAACTCTGTCCAAAGTTGAGCCTTCATTGTATCCGTTAATGATATTGTGAACGCGCTCGGGGGTGAGGAAAAACTTCTTGACGTTATTCAAACTCCGATTGAACAAAGCGGGATTTATCTGCTTTTGCTCATTGATGATCTCAACGCCTGCCTCTACGACATCTTTCGTTTCGCCCTCAAAAATCAGCTTGCGCGCATTGACAACGCTGTCTTTTATCGTTCTGAGGGCTCTGTAAATATCCTCGGCTTGCCTGAGCGTTAAGTCGCGGTTGATCTTTTTGTCGCCGATTGCGTCCGCGAGGTCGTTCATTTCAGCGGCAATTACAGGATCGATATCATATTTGAACTCTGCTTCTCCTTGAAGCTTCATCACTCCCGCCGCAATCTTTCTGAGCTTGGCAGCTATTTGCGTATTATCGGAAATAATCAACGCCTCGGTGATATCGTTGACTGCCTGATAGAATCCGCTTCTCAAAAACTCCTGCGGTACAAAATGCTTGTCTGTAGGATGAAGCGCCCACTGCTGCAACTCGGACGCAACCTTTTTGATTTTGCGCACATACTCTTTTTTGTCGCGGTTGTCGCGCAGCGCTTTTAAATCCGCCTGCCGCTTATCCTTTGCGGCAATAAGCTTTGTATCTCTATCCTCGCGGATATCACGCTTTTGCTGCTTGGCTTTCTCTTTCAGCTCAGTAATCTTTTTTTCATAACGCTCGACGACCTTGTCATGATCGGCTCGGCGTTGATCCTTTGCCTTTGTCTTTTCGGTGGTCAGAAGCTTTTCGTAGCGTTCACGCATACGGTCAAGAGCGGCTTGTTTTTGTTCGCTTGCCTTTAGCTTTTGCTTGTCAAGCTTTTTGCTATAACGCTCCACCGTTCGCTCTATTCTGCGTTCTGCCTGTTCCTCAGCTTTCGCCATTGCTTTTTCGAGCTGTCTGTTGAGCATTTGCAAGTTGGCTATTTCTTTGCGGTTATCGTAGGTTTCTTTGCGATAATAGTCAGTCAAATCTTCTTGACCGCTGAGAGATCTGTTAAGCTCTTGATTTTCTGCCTTGAGCTGCTTGACTTCCGCTTTTGCCTTGTTGCTTGCACGCTCCATTTTTGCGTACTTCTCGGACATTTCGCCGACGTTGTTCGCGTAGCTCGCCTTTTCCTCGGCAATTAAGGAAATCAGGTTGTAGGCGTTTGTCAGCATGTTTTCGGGCGAGGCGAATTTATCCGAACGCACGTTTTGCTCGTTCCACTTGACTATCTGCGAAAGAAAGCTGTCGAAGCTGTCAAACATTCCGTCGTCATACAACCCCACAAACAATTTGACCTGTTCGGCAATTTCTTCCGAATTGATATTCATGCGGATAGTAGATTCTTTATAAAGCCTCTTCGCGATTTTCAGATATGAGCTGTCCGAAAGCTCGATGTCCTTTAAGCCGTTGAGCGTATTCTGCGCGATCTCGCCCGCGGAATAGCTGAGGAAGTAGGCGGCGTTCTCCGCGTCGTACTCGATCATCTTATCAATGATACTCTCCGCGCGGCGTGTGTCGGCTTCCTCACCAAATGACAGGTCGCCGTCGTCGGTGAAAAGGTCGTCGAAAAGATCGCCGTATTCCTCCGGCTCAACGGAATAGTCGCGGTCTTGAAATCTGAGGTCGCTCTGCGTTTCCCCTTTCGCGTTGGTGTATTCCGTGTTAATAGCCTTTTGCGTTGCTTCCGAACGGCTCGCTTCATTGCCTTTTTCATACTCATGAACAGGAATACCGGCATTTTTCAGTGCAGTTTTCACTTCTTCGCTTGTATCGCTCGGCACAACGGCAGCCTTGACTTCACCAAGCCCTACTGCTCTTTGCGGCTTGGCTTCAAAATACTTTGCAGGCATATTGCCAACGTCGGCGATAAGGTCAAGAATATCGGTCGCAACAGAATCATCAATAACATTGCCATATATTTTTTTGAGATAACGTACCAATCCGCTTTTGGTTTTGGATTCTCTTACGCCGTCAAGAATATTTTGGTAACAAATGTCCATGTTCATATATGGATTGTCGTCCAACTGCTTCCCGTTTTCTGCTATGTTCCCGGCAATTTCTGCAAATCTTTCACCAAAGGATTCCTTGATTCTATCGTATTCTTCATCCGTCAAAGATTGCAAACGGTCAGCGTCCGCTTTCATGGATTCAAATGTGCCGTAATTCTTGGCAGCCACACCAAAAATACCTGTCGCCGCGAAAAAGCTCTCACCGTTACGCTGTGCTTTCATCGCTTTTACAACATTTCCCAATGTTTCAGCATAGTGCGTTGCTGAAAAGCTGCGGCGATTACCGTTTGAATAATAAGGATCAACACCGTTTTGAATACCGGCGTTTTTCTCTATTCCGGCAAGCATTTCATCCAGCCACTTATCATACGCTTTTTCGTCAATCTTGCTGTCAATTTCGGCGTGTGTTCCTTCAATATCATTTTGAACCGTTATTGTTTCCGCGCCGTTTTCGTGAAAATCTAAAATCTTTCTGGCACGTTGAGCAATTTTAAAGCCCTTTTCGTAACCGATAGCATTATCGAGCTGTTCCTCTGAAATATCCGGGAAGAATTGCTTAATATACTCTTCACGCGCTGCTCTGAACGAATCGCCGTACTTTGCAAGCCATTCCTTACCCGACATGTCATGCAAAGCGTCAAAAGCCTCAGGCATTTGGTCGTAAATGAAGGAATATTCCTCAATATCATCTTGGCTTAATACGGTTTTGGATTCTTTTTTCTTTAAACTTACGCTTTCACCTGTGGTTTCCTTGAGGAATAGATTTTTAAAGCCATAATCCTTTTTTAAATCAGCCTTTAGTCCGGCTTCGCCCTTGCTGCGGTTTAACCTATCTTCGATATTATCCGGGTGCAAAGAAACGGGATCGAAAAATTCAATTTTTCCGTCCTTTACCGCTTCACGCGCTCTCTCATACAACCTCGCGGATTTTCTTGAATCCGCCTCATATTCTACTGTCGGGTACATGGGTGTCCATGCGTCGCCGCCGTAAACCTTGTTTTCACTGTTGACATCCGGATTGATGGTATCTTTGCCGAAAATCAACGAAATATCGCCAAAGCCCGTATGCTGTGAATCATGTTTTGTTACAGCTATGCTCGGCATAGGGAATCCTCCGAGCTTCAAAGACTTTAACAGCTTTTCTTCACTGAGGTTGTGAACGGCGATTAGGTTACGGTCTTGATAGCGAATATCAGCGTTATCCGTCTTGAACCTCTCAGAAAGAGGAATAACCTTTCCGTCATCGTCGTAGGTCACAGGGTCGGCGGATTTGATTTGTTCGGAACTGCGAATAACATATGATACTCCGCGGCTGACAGGTTTTCCGTTCACAAGGTCACCGCCCTCATCAAGGATAATTCCGTCATAATCAAAATCGTTTTCCTCAATGATATCACTGAGATCATAGCCATCCGTCCAGTCAGGCAGCCCACTTTCCTGCAAATCACCCATACCGTACTCATTGCGGTATTGCTTAAACAAAGCACGATCAGCAGGCTTTCTTGTATCAAACAATCTGCTCGACTTCACAAAAACATTATATAATCCCTTGCCTGTGTCGCGCTGCGTGTAGCGTTCGGCATAAGGCTTGCTTTCAGTGAAGTATTGCCAACCCTTAAACACGGTGAATCCGCCGCCGGATTTTGAGCCGTGATAAAGGTGCATATCATACCCCGCCGCTCTCGCCGCCTCGTCCACCATTTTCTGCGCGGTTTCCATGTCGCCGCGCTCTACGGCGGAGAGATAGTCGGTATCGGATTGGGTAATGCGGTCGGAATATTTTATTTTGTTTTTTTCCGCTTTCTGTGCATTCGAGGCTTCCAGCCCGCTCTCAACCGCTTCATTCCAAAGCTGCTGAATCTGGCTGTACAAGTCGTCGGCGACCTCCAGCAGTGCCTTGCCGTATTCGGTGTTGGCGTATCTATTGGTGACAAAGGACTTTACCCTTTCAACCAGCCTCTTGATCGCGTCGACAAAGTTCTTGGCAAGGTTCTTGTCCTTCTTGTAGAGGTTCTCGAAGAAATCGGAATTGCCTTGCAGCATTGTTTCGCAGGCTTCGCAGATAGTCTCCTCGTCGGCAAGCTCCATTAGCTGTTCGTCGCTGAGCTTGGCATATTTCTCGTTCTTGCGCAGCTCGTCGTATTTTTTCTCGACAAGCTCGTTGAATTTGGTTTTTGTCGTGCCGAGCGCGGCTATTACAGCCTCGCGCAGATTCTCGTACTTGCCGCCCTGCTTGGCTACATGCGTTAATTCATGGGCTACAGTATTGAGCATACTGTATTGATAGGCTTCTTTCTGCCCCTCGTGATTTAAGCCCGCATTGATATCCACTCGCAGGGTATTGGTCGACGGGTCATAAGAGCCGTTTTCGCCGATATAGTTTCCGTGCGCGTCTGTCTTTGATTGGAATATCTCGATATTAAGCCCCGTAACCGCCGACATATCGCGGAAGAAGCCTTTCATTTGCGATTGCGCTTTGGTGAGATTTACAGTGGCGGGCACATTATAGGCAAAAGTACCCTGAGTTTGGCTCGTGTAAGGCTTTAAACCGTTGACCGACTCAACTATCGTCTGCGCCTGATTGTGTGCTATGCGCGAATTTAAGCCCTGTTGATACGCCTCGAGCTTTTGCTCGTTTGTCAGCGTGGCTCCGTTTTCCATTCTGTTGTCAAGGTTCAGGTTTACCGCAAGTTTGCCGTAGTTGCTGTAGAGGTTCCACTCGCGCGCGTAGTCGTCCACGTTCTGACCTTCGTGATAATTCTCGACAAACGCCCGCGCCTGATCGGTGTTATAGCTCGCCGCCCTCTCGTTCAGTTGCGCTTCTACCGGTGTTGCAAAGCGGATTTTATCAGAAGTAAGCTGCTCTGACGTACCGTCAGCGTAATTAAGGTCATAAGTGATCGTACCCGTGCGCGGGTCGACAGACGCAATCTCGATACCGCCGGTAAACTCTTTGTCATTAACAAAGGTTTTGCCGTTATCGGATGCCTTGAATTTATCTTGATTGCTTCGTTTTTCATCAAAGTCGACTGATTTGATCTTTTCGGGGTCGGCTTTGATGACGCCTGCGATCTTACGCGCTAGGTTAGGCGAATTATCAACTGCCTGCCGCTCATCTTCCGAAAGGACAGCGCCATTCTTCACTTTGTCAAGGATAGCTTTATCGCTGTCATTGAGTTCGTTTTCCTGATCACCGGTCAGCTTGTCTATAGCATTCCACGCCGCCGCGCTCTTAGCGTGTTCGCCTGTGGTGTGCGCGTCAATATTCTCCTTGTACAGCTCAGTCAGCAGGTTTTCAACGTCCGCGGCGGTTATCTTCTCCTTGCCGCTTTCCCTGATCGTCCTCTCCATGCTGTCGGCAAGGGTGCGCGCTTTGCCGTCTTCGCTCGCGTCCTTCGCGATCTCCGTCAGCTGCTTAACGTCAAAGCCTTCGTTTTCTGTCAGCTTTTGCGCAAGCTCACGAAAATGATCGGGAGCCGCTTTCAGCGCGTCCCTTGCGCTCATTTCCACGCCGCCCAGCGATACGGTCGTGTTTTTCATGGCGCTCCTGTAGCTCAGGTTCGCTTTTGTGCTGCCGAGGGCGCCGAACACACCGCCGCTGAGCGCGCCGCCAGCCGCGTCCATACCGAGGCTCGCCCACCAGTCGGTCACGGCCTTTGCGGTCGCTTCCTTTTCGCTTAAGCCCTCATCGATGTATGCTTGTTTGCTTCGCGAAAAAGCGCTGAGATCACCGTTGATAATCTGATCGGTCAGGGTGTTCGCAAGGGTGGTAGCTACCTCCTCGCTGCTTTCGGTAAAGCTCTGCTTCAAAATATTTGTTATGATCTGCTTAGCGCCCTTGACATTCTTTGCCGCTTGCAGCGCATTTAGCTTTTCAAGCGATATTTTCTCAAACACCAGCTCCGCGCCGCCGTGCGCAAGCATCGTCCATGCCGCCTGCGCCGGCGTGCCGCCGCTCTCAACTACCTCGTTCGCCGCGCTCACGCCGGCGGACGAGAAGAACATCGCGCTCGATACAAATTGACCCACCACGGGTATGTAGTTTGCGGCCATGCCTATTGCGCTGTCGCTCATGCTCATTCCGGTGTTATAAAGGAACTCCCACCCGGGGTTATCTATCTTCCTGCTGACCGTCGAGCGGATATTGCTTGCCGTATAACTTGCCGTGCCTTTAGGATCGTAATAGTAATCGTCGTCAAACGCCGCTCTGATCACCTTCGGCACGTCGCCCAGCGAGCCGATCATGTTCACGGGCGTAGAGGCGAGGCTTGTCAGCACGGGGTGCTTGTCGGCGGCGACTGACACGGCTGTTTGGAACATATCGTTTACAAGCCTGTTCTTGTGGTTTTCCTTGTACCGCTTGTACTTGTCGACGTCCACGCCCATCTTTTCGTACACCGACAAAAGCTTATTCGCTTTATCGTACTCCTTGAATCCTTCGGGGTCTTGCTCCTCGTTGAATCCTTGGCGGTAAAATTCGTCGCCGTTTTCCTTCGTTTCAATAAGCTTGTCGATCTCGGGGAATTTCTCTTTTACATCAAGAAAATAGCGCTGCTCCTTCTTTTCCTCAATAGCAAGGTTAATTGAATTACGCAGCTTGTCGTAGTGTTTTCCGCTCGGAAGGTCTTTTTTTAGCTTTTCAAGCTGTTCAGCGCTGCCGCTTTCAATAATCCTGCTGAAAATATAATTGGTGTCGTCGTTGCTCAGCGCGTCGCTTGCGTAAATCGCGCGGTTGTGCATCTCTTTGCCGCCGTTGTAGATTTCTCTTACCTGCTCAACGCTGAGGTTGTTTCTCTCCGCTGCTGTTTTGAGGGCGAGCTCCATATCCTGCTCGCTCTCATTTTCCCAGTTATGCAGGTTTTTATAGTATTGATCTACCTCTCCGACAATGCGCTGCGCGTTTCTCTTCGGGTCGTTGATAACGCCCAAAAGCTCGTCGTAGCTCATGCCGCCGAACCTGTTTACCAGATCCTCTTGCTTCTCATAATCGCGCTGCTCCTTATACGCGGTTTCAAGCTCCTTTTCATCGAGTCCTGTCTTGTCCGCCTGCTCCTTTGCCGTGGAGCCTGCGCGCATTTGGCTCATGGCTTGGTTGAGCTTTCCATGATAATTCAAATATGCCTTTATATGCGCGTCAGCATCAGGATTATTCAACTCTGCTTTTGCGTTTGCTATATCACTGCTATATTTATCAAACGCAGACTTCATACTATCATAGTTTTCTGTGCCTTTGAGCGATTCTATATAATTCTTAACCCGCAACGAATCGCTTTCAAGCCTTTCAAAATGTTGATTGTAATTCTTGAAAGTAGTTGCTTTGGGGTTATTGATTTCAGTATAGAATCTATCGAGATAAGTTGACGCGTCATTAAAAAAATTTGCTGTAATCTGTTCGTCACTTGTTAGTCTCAACGCTCTTTCAGCACGAAAATCATCATATGTTTGGTTTGTATCATATTGACTTGGATTTATACCTTTGTCAGCTTGTTTTGCTCTGCGCTTTTCAAGAAATTCATCATATGTCAACTTCTATTCCTCACAATCATTAAGTCATATTATAATAATCCAGTATCTTGTTGGCAGTAGATGAATCGATACCGTTGTTAAAATATGCTCTCAATATATCATTAACAACTTTTTGCTTGGCTGATTCATAATCGCCGTTATAAGACTTGTAACGTACATCTTGGATTCTTCGGTCAATCATATCAATCATTTCGCTCTTTGAATACTGCCTGCCTTTTTTATTGACCGCACTGCCGCTTGAATTGCTTGATGTTGCCGCCTTAACAGCAAGCGCCGCGTTATTGTATTTTTCCGACGCTTGATTAGAGCGGATAGTTTCGGCAAGCGCTGCCTGTTTATACGCTTCATCAGCACGGTTGGCGCGCTCAGTTTCAATCTGCTGCGCCTGCGTAGCTTTTAGGCTCTCCTGATTGTTCCAGATATTGATATCGTTTCCGTAAGCGGTGCCGTACTGAGATGTCGCCAAGTTAGCGGCGTTATAGAGGTTGCTGCCGCGCTGTTGCCATGCACTCATGTCCTTGCCGAGCATATCGGAATACTCGTTCTGATACATACTGTACAGCTTATTATATACATCCCAATTGCTGCCCCATTCGTTGAGCTGACTGCTCCTATCAGCGGAAAGAGCGTTGAATACGCCGTTCAGGCGGTCAGTCTCGTTGTTGTAGTTGTTCAGCGCCATAGCGTAGTAGTCACCGATTGAATTATTCAGCTCGCGCAAATGCGCTTGATACGCCTGATTGCCTGCCGTCGCTGCGTAGCTGTTCCCGTAGCCGCCCGTCATCGCTGAGGCTTGCCCTATTGTGTCCGCCATTGCGGTTTTGCCCATAGCTTGATACTGCTCTTTAGCCTGCTGGAAAAGCATGTCATTTGACAGATCATACTCAAACGGCTTACGTTCGGTGATGTTTTTCAGCGCAGCGTCATACTGCGCCTGATTCCCGTATCTGAATTGCTGGGTGAGGTTGTTATTGCGGTAAAGCGCATTGAGCTTTGCCTGAGCGGAATTGACCTGAGCGCCGAGCCCGCCCGCGCCCTGCGAATAGCCCGTCTGAGCATAGGCGTTATAGATATTGGTCGCGTTGTCCTGCTTCCGCTTGTACTCGTTGACCTGTGCCGACGGTACATAAGCCTGATAATTATATGCCATTATTCTTCCTCCTGCTGCGCTTCCTGATTGGCTTTCATATATGCGTCATAATCGCGCTGTACTTCCTGATCTGACATGATGCTCGCTCTGAGCCATGCCTCTTTGAAAATCAGCTCCTTTACCGCGGGTGAAAGATTCTCAGCGGTCAAAACCGATTCGACCTTTGCACGCGCCTCAGCGATGATTAAAGATTGTGGGATTATTCTTTTTTCGTCCATTTCAAAACCTCCTAATGAAAAACTATACCTGTTATTATGCCGTTATTAATATACAAATCCGACCAATACTCAATTAATTCATTATTTGCATTGTAATAACCAAGTTTCACAATTGTGTGACCAGTCACACCAGCAGCTCCATTTGCTGAAAGTGTGCCATCTATGTTCATTGAATTTACGACAACATTAGATATTTTTTGGTAGTGAAAGTCTATGGGTGTATTGATATGCAAACCCGTTGCACCCCCGTAATAATTTCCAGCTCCGGGCAAAATCGACGGTGGAATATATGCAATGACATTCTGTGTGTCATTATCAACAGCCCAAAATGATGCGTAATTGTCGTACAGTCTAAACTGTACTCCGGAAAGATCTGTATTTTTTATGTTATACTTTTTTATATCAAACATCTCCGAATTGACACCGTTATAGTTTTTATAAAAACATATTCCGTTAGGCGCTATAGAAAAATCCGTCAAATCAGATGAATATATAAAATCAATTGAGTTAGAATTAAGCACTATTTTTTGATTTGTGTAACCGTTAAACGCAGTGCGAAGTGAACTCGCTGCAAGCGTGCCGCTGAACGTTCCTGCCGTAGCTGTCATTACGCCTGCACTTGTGACCTTAAATGCGCCATTGCCAATATCAATAGAGCCGCCTTTGATGTTGGCTTTAGGGAAAGTAATCGCATCCTCAGTTATTGAAGCTACCTCTGTACTGCCGCGCAAAAAAGACCATTTGTTTGGTGTAATACGGGTTTTGTATTTCTCTCCTGTGCTTATTTCCTGCCCATCTACTGTAATCGTATTTTTAAGCAAACCGAGCTCAATGCCATATATCGGCGTTGCGCCCGTATCGTCGAGCAAGCCACGCTTGATATAATTCTCGTAGTCAAGTTTAACGCTGTTTAGTTCTGCGTAATCCGAACCTAAATCGGTTGAATATCTGTATAGCTCAGTAAATCCAGTCGATTCGCCGTCTATTTCAACCGATGTCTTTTTCAGGTATTCTCCAAACTGGCTCTTTGCAAGATAGCTACCCGACAAAAGCATTTTGTAATGCTCTTCGGTTTTGGAAACTTCGGTCGCGGTCTTGATGATAAGATCGCGGATTTTAGCATATTGACTCAGCAGCCGCGGCGTTTCATCCTTGCTTGAAGCAGAGGAAACAGCGTTCGCCGTATTCTCCCAAAACTTATCCGTCGTCAGATTGGCGAGCGTTGCGTTCATCTGCTCGTTGTTCTTGTAGATATAAGAGCGGATTTCGGCAAGTTGTTCCTCTACAGTGCCGCCCGTGTTGATATTCGGTAAATCCAGATAAATCAATTCATATCACTTCCGATTTCAAGCGCTTTGCTTATTGAGTATATTTTACAGTCGCCGACGCCCTCAAGCCTGATCCTGAAACGGTCGCACCTTCTCGGGAGCACGGGAATACTGCATGATCGCGATCCGATACCATTAAGCTCTGAAACGGTTTCCCATTCCTCGCTGTTATCGTAGCTGATAAGCAGGCGTATTCTGCTTGTGAGCGGTTTTGACAGGCGGACTATCATTCTTCCCACGTACTTGTTATCACTGTAGGAATAGCCGATATAGCCCGTTTCCGCGTACCATTCAAAATCAGGCTCAAGATCGGAAGCGCCGTTAATCTCGATCAGACGGTCGTTATCATCTATTGCGAATAGCTGACTGCCGACCTTGCAGAATTGGCGAACATGCAAGTTGTCTTCCTTGTGCCACATCTGCTTTTGCATATCGTAGACAAACAAGCTCCACGCTCCGCTGTCATCCTGCATGGAAATGTAATACTTTGAGCTGATACTGCCCGCGACGGCATTGCTGTACTGCTTTTCTCCCAGCTGATAGGAAATGCTGACGGGCAAGCTGCCGTCATAACAGACGATTTCGGTGGCAGTCTTATAAAATAAAGTTTCGTTTACATTGGTAATGCTGAGCTCCGAGCCGTTCTGCACGCCTCTCAGCTTCAACTCGATAAGCTGATAGTCGGCGGGCATGTTGCCGTAGAGCTTATGTATGCAATTCTCTTTGAAGAAAAGGACAGAGCTGCCGTAATGCACCGCGCCCGTCCATACGCCGTCGGTACCGACGGAGGCGGCATAGCTGTCGGTCGAAATACCTGCATAGCAAAACCAATTCTTAAAATCGCCCTGCTTACATGCATATATCTCGTTTACAACCTCGTTGTTTCCGCGTTTCAGCCCGTAGCGACAGCCCCATAAACGGTTGTTGCTTTCGCAAATATAATCCATGAGCGGCGCCTGACGTGCCAAAGTGACGCTACCTTCTACCTGATTGCACGTTTGATCGATTATACCGGTTATCACGATCCAATTTTTGTTTTCGTCGATACTCTGAATGATCGCGTTTGCGTTCAGGAATTTGACCTGCTCCTGCAGCTTTGCGCTGCCGCTGACAGCCAAGCCGCTGATATCTATCGCGTCGCCCTCCTTGAAGCCTAAACCGATATTTCCATAGCTTATCTTGACGTAGGTAGTCAATACCGTCGTCCACATAGAGGTAGTCGCGGCGTACACCTTCAAATAATGCGTATCGCCCGAGGTATCGAGCCACTTTGCGCCGTTGCTCGGCGAAGTAGGTGCTGTATCACTGACGGTAACGTTTTCATAAGTCGAGCCTTCTTTGCCGCACAAAGAAAGAATGACCGGCTGCGGATTGCTCGCGGTAATGGTGTTTGTTTGGTCGATTAAACCGTTATCAGATGTCTTTTGCGTGTTGATATACCAGCCGTTATCAAGTCCGCTGCTCGTCTGCTCAAACACAAGCAGATAAGCACCCATGCCGACAAGCGTGTATTGACAGGTTTTACCTTCATGTGTCGAGGAGAAAATCGGTACCGGGTCACCGTTGTTGTATAAAACATTGTCGTCAATATACCAAAGCGCGTCCTTGCAAAAGATCGCCTGCGGGTTTGTGAGCTGCTCTATGATACCGCGCTTTTTTCGCGGCGAAAGAACGGGATAATAATCGCCCGTCATGTTCTTCATGTCGTAGAATTCCGAATCGGATATCCTCAAATTGTGGTTGTATCCGGCAAAGGTCTCCTGAAAATCCCTTGTTGCGTCGGGAGCATTGATTATCGGAAAATTAAAAGGCATTTACTCTCCCTCCCGAAAAAGGATACCTAAACTCAGCCGTCGTCAGCGGCATGTGCTCGCGGGTGTACGCCTGCGCGTAGTTGTTGTACGCCATTTGGAAAAGCTGCATTGACGTGTTGTACTTGCTGTATTCGGCGTTTGCAAGGTCGATTTGCGTTTCGATGTAAAAGCGGTATATATCCGCACCGTAGTGCTTAGGTATCAACAAAGCCTGATCCTGCGGCGTGCTTTCATCATATCCGTTAAACTCTATATTTTCAAAGCCCTCATGCGCTTTGATTATTTCCTCAAAAACCATTCTGTCTATATTATTCAGCCAAAGCGTTTTTTCCTCGGCTGTCCTTGTGTTCGGTTTAATAGAATCGACAAGGCTCAATACCTCGCCGACGGTTATCGTATTGCCGTCCATAGTTTCCTCCTTAAAGCAAAAAGGAGAGCAGAATGCGCCCTCCTTTCCTCGCTAGTCAATTCAAGCCTCAGGCGGCTTAGAATCTTTAAATGCCTTTTCTTTGATGAACTTCTGCGCCTCTCTACGCGCCTTCGCCCTGTTGTTGATCACTTCGGCAAAGGCCGCGTCAACCTCTACAGGCTCGTCGCATTTGATGATAACGTTCTTTCCGTTCACAGAGAAAAACTCCTGCTGCTCAGCGGTATTCCCGTTGCTGTCCCGGATAAGCGGATCGCTCGGCGAGATCACCGTCACCTTGGCAGGCTTCGTTGTTTCTGCACTTGCAGCAGTTACATCCGCTGCTTCTGTTTTCTTAGGCATTTAAAAACCTCCTATTTTAGTTTTCTTCGTCGGTATCGGAATAGGATGAAGCGGTCTCCAAGCGGAGAATTCTTTCCTGATAAAGAATCTTCGCGCCATGGCAGAACTTGTAGCCGATGGTACTGAAAAGCTCAAGAGGGCCGCCGATGACCGACTTGTCCTTGATGATCATTTCCATACCCTCACCCTCGGGATCAAGGATACCGTATGCCTTTGCACCGAGGAAAAGCGTATCGTAGGTTGCGATTGCGCCCTGAGTGTTTGCCTTGTGCACCTTGCATTCGGTAGATTCGATAAATCTCACGCCATGCAGCGTGCCGATCTCGCCCTTGAAAATGGGGTCGACGTCGTTGTACTTGTGGAATTCTTTCCATTCGTTGGTCTCCCTCAAGTCTTCCGCAACTGACGGGTGAATCAGGGCGACGTAGTAACCGTTGATCTTAGGCGCCTTATTCTTTTTAAGCCACGTTGCCGCCTTATTGACGAGCTTAGCGGTAATCAGGCTGGTCGAGTCAAGCGGGACAAGCCCATTAGTGGAGCTTGTACGCGATGTTACCACAGTGCCGTTTGATCTCGGTGCGTACATTACGCTGTTACCGCCGATAAGCACGTTACGGGTCAGCGTGTCGAAAGTTGCTCCGCCGGCAGCGCCCATTTCCTCGGTCGCGCCGTAGATAATGTCGTCGTAGCTTTCTAACTCCAGACGATCGGAAACGGTGGTGTAGTCGCCGTGCTGTGTGGTTGTCGCTTCGATGTAGGTCATACCGAAGGTGGAGCCGTCAGGGGTTACACCCTCAGTCAGCGGAGTAAGTGCCTTGTCAAAGGTGTTGAACTTTCTCCACTCGACCTTGTTTCCTTTCATTTTCTGATGATCGCCGAACTGGTTGAAGATCAATACCGCACGCGCATTTTCGAGCAGCGCGGTATCATAGAACGTTTTCATGGTCGGCGCCATTGAATTCTGAGTTGTTACATTCGTGTTATAGTTGCCTGCAAAAAGCTGCAGATAGAGCAGTTTACTCATTAAAATCTCTCCTGTCGTTAAAATGTGGGTTTTTTACCCGTACGGCGGAACTCCTCTGAGATTCTTTTGAAATCCTCTAATTTCAATTTGGAAGGATCAAGCTTTGTCAGATCTGAATGAGTCACATTTAACCCATTCTCCTGCGGCCTATCAAGATTTGTCTGCACTGCGTTGGCGGTGCTGATAGATGCTTGATTAACCGCGCTGGCAAGCGTTGCCTGCATGATCTCGTTATGGTGGAATGCATTGAAGGCAGTTTCTACAGGAAGCCCTACACCGCCGAGCTCAGGCGGGTCAACCAGTTTTTTAAACTGCGGGTTCTGTAATTCGCCTTCAAGGTCAAAGGTCGGCACCTTTTGCTTGAACGCTTCGGCCTGCTGAATCAGGTTGCTGACATGGCGCTGGGTCATTTCATTGAATTGGCGGTTCTGCTCTGCAATCTTGTTCTGCGCAATGATCCGCTCCGCGCTTTTGACCTTGATAAATTCATCAACCGTCATACCTGCGTTTGCTGCCTCGTCCTCATAAAGGCGAGTGTCTTTGTCCACCGCAGCCGCAAAGTCGGCAAGGAAAGTCTCTGATTCAGGATTTACCCCGTAGCGCAGGTTCACTTTGTCGATGATATCGCGCATAGCTTGATTATCTGCTTCAAGCCCCTTGTATTTGGCAAGCCGCCTTCCTATTCGGCTGTCAAAATACTCCTGCGCCTCCTGTTTGTATTCCTCAGATTTGACAAGCTCTGAAAACGGGGTCTTTGCTTCGCTCTTTTCGGTGTGAGTTTCGCCGTCGGTATTTGTCGTTTCTGCTTTGGTATTCTTGGACTCCTGCGTACTGCTATTAACCTGAGCTTTCGGCATTTTGTCAAAGATGTGTTTTGCCTTGGCGGGGATATTCAAGGCTCTGTATGCGTTGTCTCCCTGTGATCCTGCTGATCCTGTGCCTGCTGCTCCCGCATCTCCGCCCGGTGCTGCTCCTGCAGAAGCGCCGCCGTCGGCAAATAGCTGTAGGTTAATCGGCACAGCTTTTTCTGTGAAGGTCATAAACTCCTCCATATATGATTTCTGCGGTAGGTCGCGACCCTTTGATTATATTTTAAAGAATTCTTTTTATTTTCTCTAACCCACTATTAACACTTTTTTACAAAAAGAAAAGCTCCTTTTTCAGGAGCTGATCTCTACGCGGATATTATCAGGGTAACCTTCCGCTAACAGCAAAAAACCGTTTAATACCGTTTGATAGATAACATCGATAGTCGGCACATATTGGCTGTAAGGTTTGCACTGTATCTCGGAACGACCCCCGCCTATATCGATACGCGGTTTTTTGTAAAATGCGATTCCCTCATAGTTTTTCAAGGTCTGCGCCAGCTGATAAAAATATCCGGATGCAGCGGCGCAAACAAGGTCTTTCCCCTTTTCATCAGATTCGGCGTGACCCTCAAAGGTCAATTTATACTTTTTGGGATAAACAGTAATTTTAAGCATATTTTCTCCTTATACCTGAGTAGATTGCTCTGCCTGCGCTCGTGCCTTTGTCATATGCGCCGGTTCAGCGCTCACCGGTTGAATATCTGTATTCACGGCGTGAGTTGTCATTGCGCCTTGCCCATTCTCCATCAGAATCGCCTGTGCGAGCTGTTCGGTCATTACCGGATCGCCTAATGCCTGAGCCAACTGGAAAGCAACCTTTTGCAGCTGCTGATATTTCATGAGCAGCGTACCGTTGCCCTGAACTACTCTCATCATTTCATCCTTGTGCTCAAAATCCATGAATTTTAGCAGCGCCAGTGCGTTATCGGCGTTCTGCGGCGAGAAAACGCCCGCATTGTAGAGCTGCAAGGCAAGCTCGTTCTGCTCCAGCTTCGTGTATGGCGATTGCTTAGCAGAGCTGACTTCGATATCAAAACACGGAAGACGCAAGCCCATTTCAATTCCCATTACGCTGGGTTGAATCTGAGGCTGCAACCCTTCGTTATTGTACTGTACATATTTATCCACACCCATTTGACCGGTAATGCGGTACTCGCGCGTCGTGTTATAAAATTGACGCATAAGCTCAATTTCCATATCCACGATCTGCTCGTGCATGGCGTACATGGATTTTATATGCTCTTTAGTCAGCTTGCCGCTCTGCTCCTGCATGGCGGCGATTGCCGATGCGGCTGTCACTCCCGATACGGAACCGCCATTCGATACATCACGATTGCCGAGTGTTTCCTTCATCTCGTCGATCAGACGGTCACGGACATTAACAACAAACGACGGAAGCGGCGAGCTGCCGATCTCTCTTATACTGGCGTCGTCAAGATTGCCCTGCACGTGAACTATGCGTTTGGTGTGATCGGCAAATTCCTGTTCGTTGATGTTTCCGCCTAACCGCGAAAAATATCTTGGAAGTGATGTCTCGACCGCATTTGAAATAATAGCGGATGTGATGATATCTATCGCGTTTTGGTCTCCCCTTCCGATATCGGTATAGGAGTAGCCGTACAAACTGCCTTTGATCTTGAACAGAGGATTAACAATAAAGGGATATTTGCCGTGATGATACCACCCTTTGGGGTACTTTTCGGGTTCGTTTTCAGAAGAAAACAAGACGATATCATCAACGTATTTGCATAAGTGCAGTATTTGCTTGCCGCTGTCGAGCGTCTTCTTATAATACCAGTCGATCACGCAGCTCTTATTGCTGTAGTCGATGTGATCCTCGGTACGGTATTTAGTAACCGTCAGTCCTTTACCGTTAAGGGAATATTTCAACTGCGGATATCTGGCTTTGAGTATATCGTTATCAACATATGCGACTTTGAACACCTCGCGACTGTCTTGGATATTGTCGATTCCCGATTCCCAAAACAGCTCCAGCACATCAATGTCCTTAACCACAATATCGCCTAAGCCGTCATGCAAATGACCGTCCCAAAAAACGCCCGCAATACAACCGCCGCCCTTCAAGAACTCATTGCACAGGTCGGAATAGGTTTCTTCATATTTATTCTCCTTTTGGATAACGGGAATAATGCTTTTGAGCTTCTCTGCTTCCTTGACATCATCACCCCTTTTTGCGCGTATATTGGCCTCAGGATATCCCATGACCATATCTGCGTGTTTCGAGGCTATTGTATTCCAGAGCCATGCGGTATCGATTTTAAGCTTATCCTTCGTCGCTTTATCGTCAATATAGTCCCACTGCCGCAGCTTCCAGTATTGCTCATTTGCGACGATCCGTTTTTCCAGATTAAGCTTACCCTGTTTGTATTTTTTTAACCGCTGAGTCGCTTCTCTGACTGCCAGCGCATCGATCGGTAACGGTTTTGTTTCCGGGTCTGTTGCAACGGGTTCCTCAGTCATCAGACGATTATCGGGCGGGGTTTGCATTTCTTTCAGCCTGAATGCCTGTTGCTGCGCTTTTTTCTTTCTTCTGATTGTCATTTTATTTAGCTCCCTTCATCATATTTAATGGGTCAAATGCTATCTTAGTTTCTTCCTTGATTTCAATAGGCTTGAGCGGGCGCGCCATACAAAAATACCGTATTTCGTCCGCAACGTGATCCTCAAGCTTTGTGTCCAAGTCCTCAGGCTTGTGCTCATCGTACATCATCAGCGGCAACGTCCTGATTGCTGCCTTGCAGGTATTGAAGAAATACATCTGCGCCTTGCCGATACTGTCAAAAGCCAAACGGTAATGCACCTGCATCCAGCCCGGAATACGGTCATTAACGCCCGGCACAAAGTCGACGCCCTGCTTTATTGCCGCCTCATATACGCTCTCACCTCGGCTACCGTCCCAAATTGACGGGTCGGCTACGCCGTTGATCATACGTCCTTTTAGGTATGGATGTGTATTCTCTATCTCCTTTATGCGCTTGAATTGCTCGTGCGGCTGCCATTTAACGCCCTCATTTGGCGTATCTGTGCAGCCGTAGAGCTCCAAAATCCGATAAGCGATACCCTCGTAATCGACAGCCCACCAGCCGACAGAGAACGGCTTGCCGTAACCGAAGTCATATGAGCGGTAATACTGCCATTCCATTGGAGGATCAAACGGCTCAATCACGTGAGTATACCGGTGATACTGCAACGCCTGCTCCGGCGTCAGCCCTATATCAAAAGCTTTCTGTTCGTCGACAGTCGTGCGGAAGTCCTCAAAGAACATGCCCTCAAAAATATCCCAGCGACCCTCGAGCCATGCCTTGCGCAGCTTCGGGGGTAAAGCTTTAAGCTGCTGTATGTATTCAGGCTGTGCTGCCATTAGAGCGCGGTTATCGGTGACAAGCGACTGTATGAAAGAATAGTCTTCCGGTATCTCCTCTTTCTCGTAGTTCTTATCGATAAACAGCCGCTTGAAATAGCCGTGAGATTGCCCGCCGGGGTTTAATGTGTAATATGTCCGCTTTGGGAAGTTATTGACGCCACGGTTGCAAGCCGTTATCTCCTTGATCTGATACTCTGACAGCAGGCACGCCTCGTCGATGAAAATCACGTCAAACTCCGCACCCTGATACTGCCCCAAATCGCGGTCATATTGGCAGTAGCCAAATTGTATCGTGCTGCCGTTGGGAAATGTGAATGTCTTTTTCTTATCACTCCAATCCGCAACGCCTGCCAGCATAAGAATGAGCGGGTTGATATGGTTCTGCACCAATTCAGGGAATGTCCGGCGCATGATCAGCACCTTTATGCCTGCCCAACGAAGGCACAAAAGTATAGCTTTGACTCGGACAGCCCAGCTCTTACCGCCGCCACGTGCTCCGCCATAGGCAATATACCGGTGTGTATCTTTCAAAAACAACTTTTGCTTAGAAGATGGGGTGCCAAATTTAATTTGCATAATCCTCCCCTTCCTCGTCTTCAAACACAACAACTATTCTGTGGTCGGTGTTTAGTTCGTCCTTTGGCTTGTTACGCCATTTTTCAGGCTTACGGTTGTTGAGCCAATATATCTGTGCAGTTGTGTTTCCTTCAAGAGCGGATTTAAGCAGCGCATTTTCGACCTCATAGTCTACAACTTCTTTGCCCTTTTTTAGGGACTCCGAAATCTCCAAGAAGCGTTTTTTCCATTCGTACAGAGTAGATGCGCTAACGCCCATATTCTTGGCAATTTGCTCATCGGTCAGACCATCGCGCGCCCAACCTTCAAGCAATATTAAATTGTCGGGTTCAAGCCACTTTTGATATTTGCCGCCTGCCATAGAATCACCTCTCTATGACTATTTTACATTATGGTTTATGTTTTTTCTAACCCACAACAAGAGCTCCCTGATTCATTCAGAGAGCTCATCACCATATTTCATTTGCAATAAAGCACGGTAGTATATGCAGTTTTCATACTGCGAACAACAAAAACGACTCATATGACGGGTTTTATCAGCTTTTAAAGGAAATCTATGTCTGCATGTTTGTTCTGTATCAATGATGTTTTCGCAATTAATCTCATGCCCTTTTTCAAATTTATAAAACGGACATTTAACATAAGCATCGACCCAGCTTTCTGCCATATACACACCTCCCGCCCGCGCCGCGCCGCAGGCATTTTATTCTGCACGTTGCAAAGATTATTAAATTGTGTGTTAGTTGAATATGATGTTATCAAAACAGCCGCGCGGTGCTGTTTTTAACAGTTTTTGTAGATTAAAAATAACATGATTGATATGCACATGTAGTAGATTGCCGTCAGTTTTTCCCGCTGTCCCGAATAGATCATTGCCGCGATCAGGCAAAGGACTATGGCGATAAGCACAGCGCATTTAAACGCGTTTTTAAACTTCATGTTTCACTCCAATCCAGTGCTTGCCCACATTGACCACAAAATGGTGTCGCATATTCTTCGGGGAATGTGTTTTTGCAAGTAGGGCACTTAAAATTAGTCGGGTTAAATATACCCATAATAATATCAGGCGGTAGAGTTTTAACGGGTATCTGCTTCATCAGCGCACCTTTTATCACCCTGATTGCCTCCCTCAGCTCGTCGCGGTCAATGTCTA
>Ga0326511_10000926_pt1 | contig 25120 bp, 24 predicted proteins | sample 0_2496_0518_D_FD_203701 | JGI IMG/M metagenome (GOLD analysis project Ga0326511, IMG submission 203701) | Bovine rumen microbial communities from UC Davis, California, United States - 0_2496_0518 | ecosystem: Host-associated > Mammals > Digestive system > Stomach > Rumen | place: USA...
GATGACCGGGTGTAACCTTGCCCGGTGGGCGGTGGCGGTGGTCTTGCCCGTGTGGGTGATGACCGGGTGTCACCTTGCCCGGTGGGCGGTGGCGCGTATAGATGAAAATGCCCGTATTTTAGCCGTAAATGCCACTATACGGCGTTTTTGTTGTTAGCAAGGGATTTATATTGCCAACGGGCGAAAAACACGTTGTGCGGCGTTTCAATACATTTTTGGCGTTCTATGCACAAAAAAAAGCCCCGCCGGGTGGCGGGGCATCAATCAGACGGGCGGCGCGGTCAACGGACAACGGCGGCACGTTCACGGGCGCGGGCGGCGGTGATGAGATAATCGGCTGCGCGGCGGGCGGCATCTACGGCGGCGGTATCATTATCACGGGCGCGGGCGGCATTTTCGGCGGCGGCACGTTCGGCGGCGCGGGCAATGTCAAAATACGATTTACGGACGGCGGCGGCACGTTCGGCGGCGCGGGCGGCATCGGCGGCGGCATCGCGGGCGCGGTGATACCGGGCAACGGCGGCGGCATCAATCCGGGCGCGGGGACAACGAAAAGCGGCGCGGGCGGCATCGCGGGCAACGGTATCGGCGGCGGCATCAAACCGGGCGCGGGCGGCATCAATGGCGGCGGGAACGGGCGCGGCAAACGGCGCGATATAATGTTTAATAATGGAACGGGCGCGGGCGGCATCACGGGCGGCGCGGGCGGCGGCATCGGCGCGGGAATATCCCGGCGTGGCATCACCAACGGCAAACAAGACACCGTCACCGTCTGAAATAAAGCGGTAATTGTAAAGCGCGGGATTTACCACACGGCGGGCGGCATCAATGAAAAATTCACGGCGCGGGGCGCGATTGAAAAACGCCCGGACGGCGGCGGCATTTTCGGCAAAAAAGGCGTTTACACGTTTTTGAGACTTAGAAACGGACGTTGTAACGGCGGTCAATTTCCGCCCGGTATCGGCGGCACGTTCGGCGTATTTCATGCCGTTGACCTTTACCGCGATAAAATCCCGGCGGGCGGTACTTCCCACCTTGCCCACGGCATTAAGCGCGGCATTTACCAAACGGCGGCAATCCGGGGATATCTGATCCCGGTCTGCGGCGGTCACGGGCGCGGGGATATCGTCCGATAATTCAACGGCATCATGGGCGGCGGCTTTTTTTGTGGTGAGCCGTCCCGCCGTGTATAATGTTCTGTAAAGCCGGTTGCAAGCTATACGGCGGGCATTTTTGCCGCCGTATTGTTCCCCGTTCTCAATAAGCGCGGCGGCGGTGTCCTGTACATAGTCCGCAATGTCGGCGGGCAATTCCGCACCGTTTCCGATGATGGCGGCGGTGTTAATGGCGGGCAATGCGCGGGACAATTCAACGGCGTAATAGCTATTGACCGCGCCATGACGGATAATTGACTTGATAGCCGTCTTTGTGTACCAACAAGCCAACGAGTAAAAGTCCCCATCGCGTTTCGTTTTCACGTCCCCGGTGATAATGGCGCAATGGTCATTATCTAAGCGGTACTTCACCGCCCCGTCAACAATCAAATCATGAGATACCACCGCATCAAGACGGGCGCGGGCGGCATCATCGGAAACGGGCGCGGAAACGGGCGCGGCGGAAAGATGGGCGCGAAAAGCGGCGGCAACGGCGGCGCGGCGGATATGGGCGGCGCGGATTCTTTCGGTGGTGGTGGTAAAGGTGATATACGGCGCGGCGGTGGCGGTGATGGCAACGGGCGCGGCGTACGGCGCGGTATAAGCGCGGGTTGTGATTGTAATGTTTGTGTTCATGTTCTTTTTTTCCTTTCGTGAAAAATTATTTTCGGGCGTATCTAACGCCCGCCATTATAATATCATCATATTCTACGGATTGCAAGCCCTTTTTGCATTTTTGCGGGAAAAATTTTGGGTGATGACCGGGTGTCACCTTTTACAAGCCGCCGAAAAAATGACAATATGTCATTTGTGACAAATTGTCATTTTGTGAAATTGAGAACAATTCTCAATTTGAGATGCCGCCGTCCGGGTATGGTGAACGGGCGGTCACCTTTTACCACCGCGCCAAACGGGGCAATGATACAAAATCCCGGAACGTCACGTTACCCCGTCTATTTCCCATATTTTCCCAGTTTTACCACGCCCGAAACCGACAAGTTGTCTCCCCTCCCTCCCTTCAATTTTTCACTATCACCATCTCCCTCCTCTCCCGCTTCCGTTTCCCACAAACCCAATAAAATCAACGGTTTCTGCTGTACTGGCTTGTTTTGGTTTGTATTCAAACACTGAATAAACACGCAAAAAATTTAGTTTTAAATATAGCTAAACAGACAATTTATATTTTGCTTGGATCTTACTGCCTTACCGATGTGTCCCGGATCTCGTTTTCCACTTTTCGCAGCCATAAACCTCACTCAAATTTTTTAAAAAAAATTTCAAAAAATAATCTGAATCCGGAATCTGATTCTGGTGATCTGAATTTCGACAAACATACTTACGGCTACCGGCCAACATCATACCATATACTTATTTCTACAACAGAAAATTATTATCATTATACTGGCATTGTCACAATGCACAATAATCACAACACATATTTGTGAAATATTATCTACTATTTTTACGAAGTTATGTCACCGGAAACTTGCGCTACTGTTTATTATATGGTATAATGTACTTACTATAAAAGGTGGTATGCAAGCACCTGTTTTGGAGGTACAGTTATGGCTGACATCTACAAATTCAATCCTGTTGTTTCCGGTATCACTACTGATACTGAATCCAAAAAATCTGATATTAAAAATACTACCAACACAGAGAATACTAAGTCTGATATAGGGGGTATCACTTCCAATAATAAGGTGATTGATATCAACAGGGTTACGGTATCGAGATATGTACCGAAAGAGTTGATCGGCAGACCTACGGATCAGGTAAAGATAGAGATCGCTGCTGAACATACGTCTGAACCTATCAAAGACCTTGCTGATATAGACAGGATATCAAAGTACCTGATTGAGAACAGACGTTACAGAGACAATATGCTGTTTATTGTGGGCATTAACTTCGGTCTCCGAGTAAGTGACCTGTTGCAGTTAAGGTTCTGTCACCTGATTGATGAGAACTTTGTATTCAGAAACACATTTCCTATTCTGGAAAAGAAGACAAAGAATACCAGAAAGACAAAGAGAAACAGGTACATCACCATTAACGACGCTGTTGTGGAAGCGGTTATGCTGTATCTGAAGAATACGCTGGACGTCGTATCTCTGAATGACTTTATGTTCAGAAGCAACAGCAACAACCGTTGTGACGGCGAACCTATGACACGCTGTTCTGTCGACCGTATCCTGAAAGGGATCGCTTCTGATTTGAAGTTGAACGTGAAGGTATCGACACACACGTTAAGGAAAACGTTCGCTTACCACCAGATGGTTATGAGCAACAACGATCCCCGTAAATTACTGCTGCTTCAGAAGATGTTTGGACATTCCTCTGCAGCACAGACGCTGGATTATATCGGTATTACCGGTGAGGAGATAGAGAAAGCGTATATGGAACTGAACCTTGGTTCTGAAAACAACTACCTTACCCATAACGTAGTACGTGAGACGTCAGGTGTGTGCTGAACTATACGTTCGGATATTATGGAAATATCTGACAAAAATTTAAATCAGAATATAATATATATAGATTCCTATTCTGGTAATCTTAATTAACTGTTCTGGTCTTTCGTGAACTCTTTGAGTCTACTAATTCAGAATTTCTATATAAGAAATTCTTTCTTTGGCTATTCCGGTTTTCTTCCAGTTGACTCATAGAGGTTTACGAAAAATACAACAAGGAAGTATCTGTAAATATCAAAGCAATATATATTGGAAGTGTTTCGCAATGATGGGAAAGGTTGTTAGCAGGAACGAGCGATGCCTTTCCAGTAAGGTTACCTAACTGGGCACTCGTTAATACTCGTACCCAGCCATACTGTCGGGAGATTCTTGGATATCAGAGTCAGGCTTATAACACTCTATATTCTCTCTGGTAAATCATTTTTGAGTTCACTTTATCTCTTTCCAGTATAAGGCTTTGCCTTCCTCTAATATCCAAATAACTAAGTCTCTCTTTCTCTCTTTACCGGACGGTTTCCGAGACCCGTTGCCACATAAGGCTTCGCGGGCATTTTTCAGACACAATTTAGAAATCGCCACTTTTTACCGCTGGCAATTATACGCGAAATTTTAACTCAGAAAGGACGTTTTTATGATCTATGTTATTGATTCCGTCATGGGCTCCGGCAAGACCTGCGCCGCCATCCAGTACATGAAGGAACACCCTTCCTCGCACTTTCTCTACGTCACCCCATTCCTGGAAGAGGCTACCCGTATCTATGAGGCCTGCCCGGAACTGAACTTCATCGAACCTCGCCGTGAGACAGAGTTCCACGGCTCCAAGGTCTCTCATATCTATTCCCTGATCTGTGACGGCTATAATATCTGTACGACCCATCAGGCGTTTCGCCGCTTCCCTCCCGATATGCTCGATAAGATCCGTGACCTTGGCTATATCCTGATTCTGGATGAGTGTATCGAGATACTTGAGACGACGGATATCTGCCAGGTAGATATGGAGGCGCTTGTCGCAGCCGGGTTTATTGATGAGTATAAACCGGGACATTATCGCGCCGGCCAAAAAGAATACCGTGGCAGTGCGTTTAAGAAGGAGTATGAATCAATCTGTACACGCGAGCTCGTCAGTGTGACCGGGAAACAGAAAGGGGTGGAGTACTATTGCTGGATATTGCCCCCTGAACTATTCCTCTCTTTTCGTGAAGTGTTTGTGCTTACCTATATGTTCCGAGCCAACAGTCTCTACTATATGTTCCAAATGAACGATATCCGATATCGGCATAAATACGTTTCCTACGACGGCGAGACCTACCGATTCTGCGACCATGACGGTTATACCCCTGAATATGTCTATACCGTTTGGGATAACGTGACTGTACTGGAACATTCCAAGTTGAATGAAATCGGCGACAAGAAGTATGATCTCTCTGAGTCGTGGTTTAATAAACCAAGCAGTGATACCGAACAGCTAAAAAATAACCTGATCAATTACTTCCAGCATATGGCCGTTACGGACAGCGACAAGCGGCTTTGGGGTACTTTCAGCTCCGCCGTCGGTCTGATACGCGGGAAGGGATATTCCAAACGGCACCTTGCCTTCAACTCGCGGTCCACCAATAAGTACGCTCACGCGACAGCTCTGGCCTACTGCGCCAACGTGTTCATGAACGTGGGGCAGAAACTGTATTACCAGCAGAACGGTGCGGTGGTGGACGAGGACGCCTATGCCCTCTCCACTATGGTGCAGTGGGTGTGGCGGTCCGCTATCCGCAACGGCGGTAAGATACAAATCTATATCCCCTCTAAGCGGATGCGGACGCTGTTCTGTGAGTGGCTTGACTCGCTGGAAGAATTGAACCCGGATAAGGAGACGGTGGGAAAAAGAAAGGAGGCGAGAGAAAAAGCAGACAGTAATTATAAATCAAAACAGGAGCTCCGGTGGGTGCGGTGGCACGATGAACGGATCGCCGCCGGACTGGCAGTCGTTCCGAAACGGAACCCCGGAGGAAAGAAGAGTAAAATAAAAACGTCGGGCAACGACCCGACGGAATATGAGAAAACAATAAACGGGGGTTTGAGATTGATTGGATAGTAAAGCAAAAGAACTGGCGGAGAAACATTACCGCCTTGTGAAAGAGATAATGAAGAAGTACAGGATGAGCGAGTACGATACACCCGACTGGCACGGGGCGCTGAGCGAAGGATTGTGCGTTGCTGCTAAAGTGTGGTCCGTAAGTGCGGATAGCGCCTTGTCTGTTGGCGTATTTGAAGAGTTCGCTGTGCCGTACATGATAGTAGCCGCGATAAAGGAAAGGCCGTTACAGGCCGTTCTTGGCAAAGTATTGGCTATGCGCGACGACTTGAGTGCCGTGCAGGAATGTTTACTGTATGAGTTATGTTTTGAGGAGGGAAACGACGAGACGATAAGTGTATTGACGGTGAAAAGTGAAGCCGTGCTAAATGGACAGCCAGAATAGTAGTGAGGAAGTGAAAATGGTTTGAAGAAATTTGTTTGCCAGAGGTTTATTATGAAGATCCACTCCCGTAAACTGCGCAACGCAAAGTGGGATCTAACCCTGCCGCTTGCGGATGCGAGACGGGATGACGAACTGGTTTCTATCGGCGACAGCCAGATGCTTCGGTGGATTGACGAGTTGAACGGGATCACCGATGCGGAAAAAACTGCGAGAAGTTTGAAAAAAGAAATAAAAAGATTAAAAAAGTCTGAACATTCTTTTCAAAACAAAAAAGAAATAAAAAGACTTTATTCTGAGCTGGATAAAGTACAGTTCAAGCCGGACTATATGTGTCTGATCATCGACAGGGTAAGCGACTACCGCAGGGCGTGCAAAGGCTTTAAGATCAACGGCATAAAGTATGTACGGCTGCTTGGCACCAACGGAGGCGTGAAGGCGTCGACTATCGTTTTCGTCAGCGAGCGCCTTGCGCCGGAGCTGAAGAGACGGATCGAGAACGGCAGAGACCCGGAGAAGAAGTTTATACCGGCGAAGTTCGAGGCGTACCGGGCGCTCACCTGCTCCGGTTCTACCCCTGTGAGTATGCCATACGGGATTGCTGTGGTTAACGATTGTGAAACTTCTTTCGTGGAAGACGTTATATCTATGCGGGACGGCGACGGAGACGAGCCGATTATGGAATACACGTACGGCGCGGAGATTACGCTGGACGAATCGGATGGGTACGGGATTATGCTGCCGTCGCTGGCGGAGAGGTGGTCGAAAGAATTAGGCCTGAACTATACCGCCGCCGGCATGAATACGCGGTTCTCGTGGGAGAAGGGCATGGTGTTCACATTCGACTACCTCGACTTTGCCGACAATGTAGCCGGTACGAGAATGATAAAGGACGCGTGGGGCAACAACGTTGACCTTGGACAGACGGAGCTGATACTGACGACCAGTATGCTGAAGCTATGGAACGCGTACCCTGATCTGGAAACGTACCTGAAATGTTGCGCAGAGAATCACTATACGTTTGGCGTGCCGAAAGTATGTCCGGAGGAGTTGGAAAACGAGAGGGGACTCAATTACCAGTTCATCCAGTGTTATGACCTTGATGAGGACGACATAGAGAAACTGACAGCGCATACCAGAGAGGTGTTCAGCGACGTGCTGACGGGAGATTACGCGAGGGCGGTGCTGTTCCTGAAGGGCGTTGGGCTGAATGAGCACAACGTGGACTATATCGACGACGACTTTGTGAAAGCGATGATGATAGACAAACGGGTGTTTGACGATCCATTCGTAAAGCGGACGATTTACCATATGATCCGCAAGCGGATCAACGACGCAAAAGTCGGCGTGCTGATGGTTCACGGCAACTACTCCATCGTTTGCGGCGACCCGTACGCCCTGTGCCAGAGTATGTTCGGGCTGCCGGTGACGGGGCTGCTGAAGAAGGGAGAGATTTATAACCGGTACTGGATCGACGACGGAGCGGATGAGGTGATGTGCTTCCGTGCGCCGATGACCAGCATCAACAACGTGAGGAAAGCGAAGGTTGCCAGAGGAGAACAGCCGGAATACTGGTACCGGTATATGAATACGTGTACGCTGTTTAATTGCTGGGATACGATGGCGGCCGCGCTGAACGGGATGGATTAACGTTTTAGTCCCCTGTGTCGGTAACGGCACAGTGAAAATCCGGTGAACCTGTAAATGCAGGGTGTCGCGTAAGCGGCTAACGACAAAAATCTGTGGCGGCATATCACAGACAATGTCGTGCCAAGCCGGACCGGAAACGGGCCGGAAGGTGTAACGACTACGGGATACAGGCTAAGTTGAAAGATACGCCTATGAACCCGGTACTGCGCTGGTGAAATTCCAGCGCGGGAAGCGCCGGATCTCCCTTATGGGAGAATGAAATAGTCTACTCCGCATAGTGATATGCGGTATCAAGGAAAGACGGAGACCTGGTCTTTACGACCGACAACGAAGTATTGCTCAATAAGTTCGTCTATAAACCGACGGTGATGTGTGAGCAGCACAACGCGGAAAAGATGGCGATCACGGAAGAGAATCTGATAGAATCAAATATCAACAGTTTCGGAGATGATATAGGAAGAATCACGAATCATATCACGGCGATGTTTGAGGTGCAGTCCGGTTTCCCGAAAGGAAGCCCGGAGTATGAAACGCTGGAGTACAGAATCACATGTGGAGAGCACCTTCAGCAGAACAGTATCGACAAATCCAAGGGCATCATCTCTAAACCTATGCCGCGCTTCTGGTACGATATGAGCGGCTGGACGGCGGACGATACGCAGTTTGATGGAGAGGCTACGCGAGAGATCAACCGGGAGATTGTTGCGGATAAGAAACCGTACTTTATGATTTACGTTTATCCCGACCTGATGCGGCAGTATAAAGATTACGTAAAACATACGGCGACAAAGGCGATGTGCTGCGTGGGGACGGATATTAAAGAGCTGATGGCGCGGCCGGAGGAATCGTTCACGGAACAGGAAAAAGATTTTGTCGATTACTGCAAGAGACGAACGCCCGTTGGAACGGGAGACTGCGTGATGAATGAGATATGCCGATTGTTTGAAAAGGAGTTTGATAAGTGTATATCCCGCTACTGTGCCGACGTGGAGTTTGACTATTCCTTTATGAAAAGCGGGAAGCCGTATACGCAGAGTCAGTATACAAAGATCGCGAGAGAGTACCGTGCGTATGTCGGCAGGCAGAAAGAAATTGCGACGGAGTGGAATACTACCGCGACATCTGACATATCTGCGAATGAAAGATATTTTACACTTAACGAGATATTCATGAGAAACTGTTATGCGATATGCACCAATCAGGAGACGCTTTGCGATATCCTTCTTGATGTTTGCTATAAGTCTGACAGCAGCAAACAGTTCGTGTGGGGAGTGTGCGGAGAACAGATTGTTGAGAACCTTATCAGTCGCAACAGAGTTATACACTACCCTGAAAAAGACAGTGACGGAGATATAACGTATTCCGGGATGACGTTTTCAATGAATGAAAAGGAGGCGACGTACTATGTCGGAAATTATTTTGAATGAGAGAAACGCGGCGGTGGAGGCGTTGGAAAACAGGTCGCTTGGGAGATCTCCGGCGAAAACGTTGATGCGCGTAGCGAAGTATTATCACGCGGACGGGTATAAACAGAGTGAGATAAGACCTCTGTTGGAACAGTTTATGCTGCGGTGCAACCCGGAGATACGGCTTGGACGCTGGGATGAGGTTCTTGAGTACTGTTCCAAGAACGCGGGGAAGAGACCGCTTGTGGAAATAGAAAGCGTTGGAATTACAGAGGCCGAACTTGAGACGATAGGAGCTGTGGATGGAGGAATGGCGCAGCGGGTACTGTTTACGTTGCTGTGCCTTGCAAAGCTCGGGAACGCGGCGTCGCCTAAAAACAACAACTGGGTGAACAGAGAGCATAGGGAGATATTTTCTCTGGCCAATTCGGAACATCTCGACCAGAAGCGCAGGTGCGATATGCTGCGCGGTATGTGGCATGCGGGGCTGATTGACTTCAGTAAGATCGTCGACAACACCAATATCCGTGTGATGATTATCAACAACGACTCCCCTGTTGTGCTGAATGTCGATGACTTTCGCAATATCGGGAATCAGTACAGGATGTACCGCGGAGAAAAATATATACGGTGCGAGTGCTGCGGGCTTGTGGTGAAGAAGACGAACAATGTGAAAAAGTACTGCAAGAGGTGTTGTGACGCAGAGCAGAAGAAACGGCAGAGACAATGGTACGAAGACAGCAAAAGCTGAATATTTGAAAAATAGACGATGCTTAAAACCCCGTAGAAATACGGGGTTTTTACTATAGTGTGGGGTTCTCAATAATGATAGGAGAGATAACAGCGTATTTTTCCTGTTAAATGAATCAAAAGGAGAAATTATAATTTGTTAAGTATTACCCGTGATGAGGCAGAGGTCGTGAGAAAGATTTTCCCATACGTCCATATCAGACGGACGGTAAACAAGTATTACATGGAGGAAAACAAAAAAGCGGTTCTGTTTATTAAGTCTCTGCATGAGGAGGGCGTTACCAATGAACGCTGATCCTCTCGCCAGAAGAGACGACGAGAATGAGTACGAATATCATAGGCGTCTTGTTTACGGAAAGATCGTGGACAGGACACTTTCACATTACAGCTATGCGGATCTTAGTGAATATGTTTACGGCAAACAGTTTTCAACAGATGTGGCAAGAAGGCTGATGTACGGTTCTTGCCGGACGATGCAGCTGATCGATAGTATACAGGAAGAGAATGTGCTGTCGCTCAGCGACACCGAAATGGCGAACAGCTTGACGCGGATGAAGGAAGCTCTTCAAAAGGAACGCTATAAACTACAGACGGAAAAGAACGAGTACGCCAGATGGCTGCGGGAAGAGGCGCGTGACGACCTGTTTGAGGAAAAAGTAATTGACACGATCAAGACCTATTCCCAGATACCGGTGCCGGTAAAGAATATTCCGGCGGTTCACGGGAAGCGTGAAGGTGTTCTTTGTATTGCAGATTGCCATTTTGGGAAAGAGTATAGGATCTTCGGTCTTCGCGACGAAGTGATCAACGAGTACTCGCCGGAGATTTTTTATGATCGCATGGAGAAGATCCTTACGGAGACGAAAGAAATTGTAGAGCGGGAGAAATTCAGCGTGATCCGCGTTTATAACCTCGGTGACAGTGTGGACGGTTTTTTGCGGAACTCACAGATCTGGACGCTGCGGTTCGGCGTGATCGACAGCGCCATCTTATTTGGGAACTACATGGGCGAATGGCTGCGCAGACTTTCTGAGTTTGTTAATGTGGTTTATGCCCAGACGGACGGCAACCATGACGAGTTGCGGTTGCTGGACGGGAGAAAGAACGAGCACCTGTGCGAGTCGGCCGGAAAAATCGTAAGGAATTGCATTACGATTAAAAACGAAAACAATCCTAATTTCAGCTTCATTGAAAATAAGACCGGCATGATCTTTGACACCGTCGCAGGGATGAATTTGCTCGGTGTACACGGAGAGGTAAATGACCTTGCCTCAGCGATCAAGGACTATGCCGACGTTTACGGCGAGGATATTTCTTATCTGCTGGCGGGACACAAGCACCATTCGCAGTACGGCAATTGCGGTGTGAAGCGCGGGTATATCGGCGTTGGTTCTATTATCGGTTCCGACGACTTTTCGATGCGGTTGAGGAAAGCTGCCGACGCGACGGCGTCGTTTATTATTTTTGAAGAAGGAAAGGGCAAGACGGACGAGCATACGTTTGTGCTCAATTGAGAAAGGAGGCGGAATGTGGGACGCAGAACAGTATACAATTATATAACGTCGCCGGAGATGATCGAAAAGATTAGTCCGGATAACAAACAGCTGATGGCGGATTTCTTAGACTATCTCATATCCGCCGACAGGAACAAGAGCACGGTGTATGGGTACGAGAGCGATCTGAAAATATTCTTTTGCTGGAATCTACTTTACAACGATAATAAATATTTTGTAGATCTTAAAAAGAGAGAGATTGCTCAGTTCCAGAAGTTTGCGCTGACGGAATGGATGTGGAGCCCGAATCGGCTGGCGAGGGTGAAGTCTGTACTCAGCTCGCTGAGCAACTATATTGAAAACATGATGGATGACGAGTTGCCTGACTATCGGCCGATTGTCAGAAAGATAGAATCACCGGTGAAGCAGGACGTGCGGCCGAAGACGATACTGACGGAAGATGAAGTGGATATGGTGCTGAACGCGCTTGTTGACAGTGGGAAATACCAACAGGCATGTGCTTTCGCGCTGGCTGCGTTCAGCGGGGCGAGAAAGGCGGAGCTGCTGCTCTTCAAGACGTCTTATTTTACTGACGATAACATTATGGAGAATGCAGCGTTATACCGGACGCCGGAGAAGATACGAACTAAGGGGCGCGGGAAGACAGGGAAACTGTTGACAAAATATACATTGCTGGACTTTAAGAAGTATTACGATTTATGGATGGCGGAAAGAAAGAGGCTTGGTCTTTCCGATAACGATTCGTTGTTTATCAACCCGGATACCGGGGAGACAATGAAAATCACGACGCTGAATTCTTACACTCATACGATAACCAAGATACTTGGTAGGCCGTTTTATTTTCACAGTCTGCGGCATCAGCTTTGCACGAGGCTGATGAAGGCAGGCGTTCCGAGCGATATGGTACAGCAGTATTTCGGATGGTCCAATATATCGATGTTGTCTATATATAATGATAATGACGCCTCTGATTCCTTTGGCGAGTATTTTACTGTAGACGGGATCAAGGGCGCAGCGAAGAAATCGTTTGACGAAATTTGAGAAGAAAAGGAAGAGAAGAAAAGGATGCTGAATAAAAAGGAATTTGCCGCAGTGCTTGCCAAGAAAGGCTATACCAAAAAAGACGCGGATATTATTATGACGGACTTTATCTCCACGCTGACAGAGCTGATGGGAGAAGGAGAATCCGTACACTTTACCGGATTCGGTACGTTCGCCGTGAGAGAAAATGCACCGAAGAAAATTAAGACGATGCAGGGAGAAGAGAAGATTATCGAGCCGTTTCTTTCGCCGAAGTTTACGCCCGCTTCCAATCTGAAGCGTGTCGTAAAGGAAGGTTTTGTGAGAAAGTAAGGCGAAGGTATGGCAACGACGAGAATCAAAAGTTTGCAGCCGACGAAGCCAAAATCGGCAAAACAATCCAAGACGAAGCCGAACCTGCCGGAAGGCGTGGCGGAGAGGACAGAGTTCTGGTGCTGCCGCTGCGGAAGGAAGTATAACAAACAGAGGAATAATTTCCCTGTTTCACAGAGCACGATTTACTACGGCAATGGCGGATACCTGCCGATTTGCTCGTTTTGTGTGGACGACCTGTTTACGCACTACAAGGCGAGCCTTGACAGCGACAGAGAGGCGATGATGCGCGTTTGCCAGAAGTTTGATATCTATTGGAACGAATCAATTTATGAGTCGCTGGCCGACGCTTCTACATCCTCCTCCCGTATCCGTTCCTACATTTCACACGCCAATGTTTACAGGTTTACCGGGAAAACTTATGACGATACGTTGGATGAAGAACGCGAGATTGCGCGAAAGGCGGCGGAGCAGGAAGCGATTGCGGCGGAGGAAGCAAAGACGGAGGCAATCGTAAACAATTATATGGACAAAACGGCTGAGGATTTAGAGCCCGTAAAAGAAGAAGAGGAGATCGACGATGACGTTGTCGCTTACTGGGGGACGGGATTGCAGCCGGACAAGTACAGAGAACTGGAGACGAGGCGGAAATATTGGCTCAGTCAGTACCCGGAAGGAACGGTGCTTGACCCCGGAGCGGACGCGCTGCTGAGGCAGATTTGCGGACTTGAAATAGATATCAATCATCTGAGGGCGGAAGGCAAATCGACGGAGAAACTGAGCAGCACGTTGAACGGACTGCTCGGCAGTATGAACCTGCAGCCGTCACAGAAACGAGAGGCGGCGGAAGAAAACTACATTCCGTTTGGGGTGGAGATCGCCAGATGGGAAGAAGACAAACCGGTGATTGACCCAGACCCGGAATTTGAGGACGTAGATAAATTCAAGAGAAATATTACAGCATGGTTCCTTGGACAGCTCTGCAGAATGGTCGGCATACGGAACAAGTACGCCGACGTTTATCAGGAGGAGCTGGAGAGATACACCATTGAACGGCCGAAGTTTGAGGACGACGATGACGAGAGTACGTTTGACGATATGTTCGGTAGAGAGCTGATCACACCGGGCGGTGATGATGATGGCTAAGAAATACAACCATATGGAGGCCGTGTCGCGGGCAGCAGGATTTTACCGGGCGAACCCGCACAGGTTTGTAAAAGATTTTTTGCACATAGATCTAAAGTGGTTTCAGAAGATCTGTATTTTTATGATGAACCTTAATTCGGCGTTCTGTATGATTGCCAGTAGAGGTATCGGTAAATCGTTTTTGATTGCCATTTATTGCGTGGTGCGGTGTGTGCTGTACCCCGGAACGATGATTTGTATCGCTTCCGGTACGAGAGGACAGGCGGTTGTCGTGTTGGAAAAAATCAAGACGCAGCTGATACCAAGATCGCCGGAACTGAAAAAAGAGCTCAAGGGTGGAGACGTGCAGATATCGTCGCAGCAGGCTGCGGCTTATTTTTTAAATGGATCTTATATAAAGGTTGTTACTTCAACTGACACAGCGCGAAGCAACCGCGCCAATATCCTGGTGCTGGATGAGTTTCGCATGATTGATAAAGATACGATCGACACCGTTCTTTCCAAGTTCCTGACGACGAGCAGACAACCGCCGTACCTGAACAAACCGCAATACGCGGGGCTGAAGGCGAAGGAGAGGAACAGACAGGTGTATCTTTCGTCGGCCTATTAACTGTTGCACATATTATATTGTTTGTTAACGAAATGATTGTGCAAATTATAGTAGGCGTGTAGAGTAATCTGCACGAAAAACTACATACTGAATTGCTGGGAACCCCTAAAGCCATACACACCACAACGTGAGCATGAAACAAGGCTGAGCGTGACGGTGACGAAAGTAGAAAAAAGGGTATGGATGGCGCAAGGTTAAAACCTAAACGTTTTGAGAATGGGCAATCAGCAGCGAAGCCGCGAATAGAGGAACGTTCAACGACTATCCCGGGAGCGGGAGTAGGGTCAAGCGACCCGAAGTGGTGTGCCCCTCTGAGGAGGGTGAAGATATAGTCTGCGCTCCTGTGAAAGCAGGAGGAGGGATAGCATCCCCTATACGGATTAGCGACCCGTGAACTTACTGAATATAACTCAGCCGGACAGGGAGTAGCTACCTTTCGGAGTTGACTGTGGAACAACGATGATTACGGCTGATTTATATATAACTTCTTTACCACAGGAAGGAGGTGCAACGAAATTGATACGATCTTACAAAATCAGGTTATACCCCACAAAGCAACAGGAAGAACTGATGTGGAAGCACATCGGGGCCTGCCGTTACATATGGAACTACATGCTTGCGAAACAACAGGAGATCAGAGAACAAGGCGGGAAACACTTGTCAGCGTTCGATATGTCTAATTTGTTAAAACCGTTAAAGAACGACGGAGAACATGAGTGGCTTTACGAAATAAGCGCGAGGTCATTGCAGATAGTTTGTCAAGACTTGCAGAGAGACTATGAAAGGTTCTTCAGAAAGCAAGGAGGATTTCCTAAATTTAAGAGCAGAAAGAAGTCAAAGCCGAATTATCCAGTACCAGAAGATATTTATTTTAATGATGTATTTGTTACAGTTCAAAAATTAAGCAAGGTAAAGTACAAAACGGATTTTGACTTACCACAAGGAAAAGGACATAAGTTTACCAACCCTCGTATTTCCTATAAGAACGGCAAATGGATGTTATCTTTTGGGATGGATCGCGAGAACCAAGCGCCCGTACTGACTGATAAAGTAATGGGTATAGACCTCGGAGTAAAAGATTTAATCACAGCGGCATACGGTGACGAACGTATCGTCTTCCATAACATTAACAAGTCAAAGCGTATGAGATTCCTTAATCGGCAACTCGTACATATAAAGCGGACAATTGACCGTAAATATGAAGCGAATCGGCAAGGAAGTAAATATGTTAAGACGAGTAATATTATGCGCGAAGAAGAGAAGGTTCGTAAGCTGTATCAACGCATCGCAGATATCAGAAATAACTACATTCATCAAACCACACACAGCCTTGTGTCACGGCTACCATACAGGGTAGTAATGGAAGACCTGAATGTGCGCGGTATGATGAAGAATCGACACTTAGCGAAAGCAATCGGAGAACAGTGCTTTGCGGAAGTTATCCGTCAAATGCAGTATAAGTGCGAAGACAGAGGAATCGAGTTTGTACAAGCGGACAGATTCTATCCGTCGAGCAAGACTTGTTCGCATTGCGGTTGCGTCAAGCACAACTTGAAGCTAAGCGATCGCACATTTGTTTGTGAAGAATGTGGAGCTGTGATCGACCGCGATTACAACGCGGCTATCAATTTAATGAGATACGCAGCCTGAATAGAGAGACTGCGGTCTTGAGGTGTCGTTGCACCTTTAAGCTGTGGAGCGTTACACAAACCCAAGTAGGCATAGCCAAAAGGGAACGCCGAGAAACAGTAAGTTCTTTATATAGAACACAACGGTTTCAGGAGCATTGGAGTTATACAAAGGTTAAATCGTTTGTAAAAAATATGGTCAACCCAGACCACTCGTGGTTTATCTGTTCATTTCCCTACCAGCTTGCCATCAAAGAAGGCTTGTTTTCGAGGGACGATATCGCAGACCAGATGTTGGACGACGACTTCAACGAAATTAAGTGGAGTATGGAGATGGAGGCTGTTTTCTGGGGAGATTCCGACGGGACGTTTTTCAGTTATGAGACAGTCGCCAAAAACAGAAAATTACAGTACCCGATGCTGCCGGACGAGCTTTCCGTAAAGCTCGGCAACAGCACGCATCTGCGGATACCACAGAAGACGCCGGGAGAGAAGCGGATCTTGTCCATTGACCTGGCGTTGATGGCCAGTACGAAACATAATAACGACGCATCGGCGCTGTTTATCAACCAGATGGTACCGACAAGAGCCGGACGTTACATGAACAACATTGTTTATGCTGAAACGACGGAAGGCGGCCATACGGCAGAGCAGGCGGTAAGAGTGCGGAAGCTATTTGATCAATACCAGTGCGATTACCTCGTGATCGACGCAAGAGGCGTCGGTTTCGGTATTCTGGACAGCCTGCTGACCGACCTGACAGACCCGGAGACGGGAGAAATATACCCGGCGCTTTCGTGCTACAACAACCCGGAGATTGCTGCGAGATGCACAAGCAAGAATGCGGAGAAAGTGATCTGGGCGATCAACGCATCACAGAAATTCAACTCCGAATGCGCGGTGAAGCTTAGAGAAGGGTTCCGGCAGGGACGCATCCGTCTGCTGGAAACGGAGTATGACGCGGACGCGCTGCTGGGAGAAATCAAAGGGTACAATCAGTTGCCTGTTTCAGACAAGCTGAAAATGAAACTACCTTATATCAACACAACATTGTTGATTAACGAGTTGGTCAGTCTTCAGCACGAAGAGACAAGCGGCAACATTAAAATAAAAGAGCGAAGCAATATGAGAAAGGACAGGTATTCGAGCCTATCCTATAATTATTGGGTTTCTACCCAAATCGAATCGACGCTGAAACGCAAGAACCGTAACTCCGATGTGAGCGACGGCTCTTTTTTATTCAGAGCGCCGAAATTAAGAGCATGACAGAAAGGCGGTGAGTGCTATCGCAACGACAGAAATCAAAGACGCGCCGGCGAAAGAAGTCGCCAGCCCGAAGAACGATGTGCCGCTCGGCGCGACGTTCAACCTGTTCGGCAGAAAGTATGCTGACATGTCACGTGTGGTGTTGCGGGATCTGAACCAAAACAACGCTTCGCCGGTTTTCCGGAAATGGACGAAGGATAAGATCGCCGACTTTCTTGAGAACCCGGCGGCGAACGAGAAGAATCTGCGGGACGCGGCGATATACATTTATAATGCCAGCAGCCATTTCAGACGGCTGATACAGTATTTTGTTTCGCTTTCCGACCTGGCGTACGTCGTCTCCCCTGCCAATATCGACACCACGAAACAGAACGTCAACCGGACGAAGAAATACTATAAAGAGACTTTGGAGATGCTGCAAAAGCTGGATATCCGGAATCAGTTCCCGAAGATACTGAAGGTGTGTTTGCGGGAGGATGTATTTTACGGAACCTTCCGGCCGAACGGCGACAGTATTGTAATTCAGCAGCTTCCGTCCGATTATTGCAAGATCGCGGTGGTGGAGGACAACGTGCCGAACGTGTCGTTCAACTTTTCATATTTCGACACGAACAGCCAGTATCTGCCGTATTATCCTGATGAGTTTGCGGAGAAGTACAAGCTGTATAAGAAGGATATGCAGCATCAGAAATGGCAGGAACTGAAAGCGCCGGACTCGTTTGCGGTAAAGTGCAACGACGAGATTCTGGAATACGCCGTACCTCCTTTTGCGGGTGTGTTCCGTGAGATTTACGATATCGAAGATTACAAAGCGCTGAAAAAGGCGCGGACAGAGCTTGAAAACTACGCCATCCTTGCTATGTATCTTGAGATGGACGATGACGGAGAATGGAAATTAGATTACGAAAAGGCCGTTGATTTCTGGCGCAACCTTGACGGTGTGCTGCCGGAGGAAGTCGGGTCTGTGCTGTCGCCGATGAAGATCGAGAAGATCGGATTCGAGAAATCGAATGTCGGCGATACAGACAGGGTGGCCGAAGCGGAACGGAATCTATTTACCGCGGCCGGTGTATCGCAGCTGCTGTTCAACAGCGAGAAACCTTCCGCCAATGCGCTGCTGCTTTCCATTAAGGTGGATCAGGCGGTGACGTACGGGATTGTCAAGAATATCGGGTGCGTGTTGAACCGGTATCTGCACAGACAGTCCTACGGAAAAATTTTCAAAGTGACGTTTCTGGATTGCAGCCCGTTCAACCGCAAGGAGATGGGAGATGAGTACCTGAAGGCCTGTCAATACGGATTACCGATGATCAGTTATTTTGCTGCGACGCAGGGCATGAGCCAGGACGAACTGGATTGTATGAACTATCTGGAGAACGACGTGCTTGACCTTACTAATCGGTTTATGCCGCTGAAGAGTTCGGCCACGCTTTCCGCGAAGGATCTGAATGAAAAGCAGACTGTGCCGGGAGACAAGACAGGCGCGCCGGAGAAGGACGCCGGAGAACTGACGGAACAGGGCGAGCAGACGCGCGAGGACGCGTGAGGAGGAAATGGTGTTTATTTATACAAAAGACGAAGCGACAAGAGATTTGCTGCTGGAACAGGGGTATGAGCTATTCCAGGACAGATCCGGCAGTAATGGCTGCTGGGTTTTTTTTAATAAGAAACAGCCGGACGGCGTATTCGCCGCCGCCCCCGATGGAGCGTATGCGATCTCTGACGTGCTTACGTTTTGACGGAGGTGGTCTCCGATGAGGGAGATACTAACGCTTCCCTACCACACGGACGGGAAATGTGTTTATGACATCGAAGACATAAACCAGTCGTTCGCCAGAGGGAAGCTGAAGATCATGTATACGGGGAAGAATCGCAACGGTTCTTTTATTTCCAAAGAGGCCGTTGAAAGGGCTCTTCCTTCTTTATACAACGTGCCAATCGTGGCACATTACGACAAAGACGATAACGTGATCGGCTCACACGACGTGGAGCTGAGGCGTGACGGCGACGGAGAACTGAAATTGAGCCAGCTGACGGAGCCTTGCGGCGTAGTGCCGGAAAGCGCCGTGTTTTATTTTTCGGAAGAGGAAGACGAAAGCGGCGACGAGCACGAGTACCTTGTCGCGGACGGCGTGCTGCTGTGGAAGCGGCAGGACGTGTTCCAGCATATCAAGGATGACATGGGCGGCAGTGTAGACCATTCTATGGAAATCTCTGTAAGAAGCGGCTTTACGAACGACGACAAGGTGTTTGTTGTAGAGGATTTTCAGTTCACGGCCCTTTGCCTGCTGGAAACGGCGCGCCCCTGTTTTGAAGGGAGCGAGCTGCTGCTTTATTCCGCAGAGGATTTTAAAGAGAAGATGCAGGAAATGCTGGCGGAACTGAAGGAAAGTTTTGCATATATTGCCTCACAAGAGGTTGATATAGATAAAAATGATATTTCGACGAAAGGAGGAGAGCACTCATTGGACATTGAGAAATTGCTTGCCGAGTTTAACCTGACGGCGGAAGACGTTATTTTTTCGGTTGACGGTATGACGGAAGACGAATTGCGTGAAAAGTTACAGGCGGTTGCAGACGAGAAATACGCAGACGACGATCCCGCTGACGATACGGACGGCGGTACTGACGACGGCGGCACTGACGACGCGTCATCCGCGGATGACGCCGATGATGACAATACGGACGAATCCGAGGACGTCGTAGAAACTGACGACGGCGATGACGATACCGCGAAGAAGAAATTCGGTCTGACGATGGATCAGCTGCGCAAGGAGATTTGCGACGCGATCAGCGAGAAGAAGCACCCGGCCAGATACGACCCGGAGTGGATGGTTAATGACTACTGGTTTGTAGATTGCGACATGGAAGCCGGAGAGGTCTACGTGGAAAGCAGCGAAGACGGTAACTTTTACGGGTTCGCGTTCGAGAGAAACGGCGACGGCGTGGTTATCAACTGGGAAAGCAAAAAGCGCAAGAAGATTTCTTTCGTCGATTTCGATGAGGGAGAGACGGGTGATACCGTCAGCGGCGCTGTAGAGGCGTTTGACGCAGCGGCAGAGGAGCTTTGCGGAAGGATCAGAGAGCTGGCTGAGTTCAAGGCCGGTGTTGAGAAGGAACGGTTTGACGCGAAAGTGAACGCGGTGTTTGCCGGATTCCCGGAACTGAACGGAAACGAGCGGTTTGAGGAACTGAAGAAAACCTGCGAAGGCATGACGGCAGAGGACATTGAGGACAAATGCTATGCCATCAAAGGCAGATTGAGCAAGCTGGCGTTCAGCGAAGAGCCTGCCGAAAAGGTAATTATCCCCGTTGAAAAGGTGACAGACGACGAGCCTTACGGCGGTCTGTGCAAAAAGTATTTAATTTGATTTTATAGGAGGAGAAATTTATGGCACACGGTGTTGTACGTACCGACCTGATGATCGGTACGAGAGTAGAAGCCTGTCTGCATCATGTGAAGTACATGGTGGACGGCGCTAATAATACCAGCACGCCTACCGCGATCGATAACGGCAACGTGCTGAAACTGAGCGGGATGCTTTCAAGAGAAGTATGGAAGGGAGTTACCCCCGCTGCCAATACGTCTGTGGAGAACCTTGTTCTTGTTGCGACCCCTGAACTGATTTATGACGAGAGGGTACACAACATTGATGAATTTTTTAACGAGGCCGGAGACGTGCTGCGCTGCTATACGCTGCACAGGCACGATATTTTCAGCGTTACTGCCGACGCTCTGGATGCCGCCGCGGAAATCGCTGTGGGCGATATTGTAGAGGCGCAGGCCAGCACGAAGCTGAAGGTTGTGAAATCCGCCACCAACGGTTCTGCTAAAGTTGGCAAGGTGGTCGCGATTGAGACCAAAGGCAGATATACCTATTACGTGATCCAGATTAATGATTAACAGAGAGAGGAGGTAACGACATGAATGATATTGTAAAACTGGCGATCGATACTTACAGACATCGCCCTGAAAAATATTCGATGGATGAAGCGCTGACTGTGCTGCAGAAGGCTCTGGTCGACGCCAACGGCGGCGACACGAAGCTGGATATGCGCAAGGTACGTGACGGCAAGTGCAACGGCCTTTTCGCCATCATTGAGGAAATCATCCCCCTGACCATTCACGAGGGTCTGACCGGCGACGAGTATTTCAACAGCCTGGTTGATTACAGAAATATGGCGCTTGGCGACAAGAACCTGTTCCTTGTGGAAGACAGCAACCTGTTCGAAGTTGATGAGATCGCTCCCGGTTCCCAGGCGCTGCGCAGGCAGAGACTTGGCGGCTATAAGGACGTCTCCCTGAAGACTTCCTACAAGGGCGTGAAGATCTATGAGGAGCTGGAGAGAGTGCTGAGCGGTCAGGTTGATTTCAACAAGTTCATTGCCAAGGTCGGCGAGTCTTTCCGCAAGCGTATGCTTGACGATATTTTTGCCGCGTGGGAAGGTATTACCGCAAACGACCTGGGCGCTACCTATTTCCCTGCTGCCGGTACCTATTCCGAGAGTGCGCTGCTTGACCTGATTGCCCATGTGGAGGCCTCTGCCGACGGCAAGCCTGCTACCGTGATCGGCACCGCGAAGGCGCTGCGCAATCTTGCCCCGTCCATTCAGGGCGCTGACAGCAAGAGCGACCTGTATAATTTTGGTTATTACGGCAAGTTCTATGGTACTGATTGCGTGAAGCTGCCTCAGCGTCACAGAGCCGGCACCAAGAACTTTATTTTCGACGACAATAAACTAACGATTATTGCCGGCGACGCGAAGCCTATCAAGTTTGTGAACGAGGGCGACGCCTATATCCATATCGGCGATCCGTGGAACAACGCCGACCTGACCCAGGAGTATACCTACATGCATAAGTACGGTCTTGGTATTGTGGTGGCTGGTGACGCCGGTATCGGCAGATACGAAATGACGCCCTGATAAGGGAGAAGGATAAAAGGGAGTTTTTATGGCAGAGACAACAAAGAAAAATGCTGTGAAAAAAACGGCGGAGAAAAAGCCTGCTGAAAAGAAAACAGCCGGTTCGGTAAAGGAAACTGCGGCGGCAGAACCTAAAAGACAGTACAAGGTCAAGCAGAACCTTGACCCCGCTACCATTGTGCCAGTCAGGAACGGTTTTCAGGGGAAGCTGGTTTACAGAAGCCGCCGCACCGGTGAAGAGTGGATTTGGAACGAGTTCGGCGACGAGCAGGATATGGAACTGAGCGAGCTTAAAAATGTGAAGAATACTTATAAGAAATTCTTTACCGACAACTGGTTTATGATCGACGACCCCGAGATCATTGAATATCTCGGGGTCGAGCAATATTACCGCAGCGCGCTGACGATCGATGGGTTTGACGGGCTTTTCGACGAGACGCCGGATGCGATCGCAGACAGAGTATCGAAGCTTTCCGACGGACAGAAGCGTTCTGTTGTGTACAGGGCGAAGCAGCTGATCGCGGAAGGCGGGATCGACTCGCTGAGTGTGATAGGCGCGCTGGAGAGAAGCCTTGGCGTGGAGCTGATTGAGAGATAAGGAGGCGTTTATGGCAATACCTTATGACGCCTTTACAGAGGCTTTTTTGGCGAAGACGACAGGGTATGATCTTTACCCGCTGGATGCGCCGACCCGTCAGCAGACTGTTGACGGTTTTATGAAACGGGCGTGTGCCAAGTTTAAAAAGATCTGCAAGTATGACATCGCCAACGGAGACGACGATGCCAGGGAATTCGATGTAGACGTACCGGAGGAGGATATTGACGAGATCGTCGATATCGTTTCCGCAGGGATGCTTTGCGAATGGATGTCTCCGCACCTATACACCATTGAAAACCTTCAGAATCTGATCAACACGAAGGACTTCGAACAGTACTCCCCCGCAGAACTGCTGTTCCGCGTACAGGGAGCGTACAGCAAGTGCCAGAAGGATTTTTCGAAGATGATGAAGGAATACTCGTACAACCACGGCGACCTGAAGGTGCTGCATCTATGACTGCGATCAACGGGGCAACCGTGCGGGATGAGGCGGTGGAGAAGTATCTTAGTGTGCTGGTGAACCAGTTCTTCAAGATACTTCCTATCAAGGAGAGCGGAGAGAAGACGCTGGCGATATATGAAAAAAGTCTCCGTAATGAGCTGTTGGGTTTTGAGGCGTTGTTCAGTGAACTTCGGGACGACGCTTATTTGACGAGCCTGATGGCGATATTGCAATACCTGATCGACCACGACCCTGACGTGGCGGAGGTACGAACAGAAGTTTTTAAGGCAATCGACATTTGTAAGAAACTGAAGAAACGGTACGGGGTGATGAACGATGGACGTCTGGGACGCGTTTAACGCGAGAGTGGAAGCGCACGGGCGGACGCACAGAGAACGGGCACTGATCAATACGCAGCGGTATATGCGTTATAAGACGCCGCGGTCTCTGGCCAGCCATGAGGTGCTGATCAACGGCGTGCCGCAGAGGGTAACGATACGGAACTTGGAAGAATTAAGTGTTGTGTATTGCTGTGTTGTTTATTAACAAAAACAGCTACGCAACAAATAGTTCGCGTGTAGAGTAATCTGCACGAAAAACTACACATTGAGTTGCTGGGAACCCCTAAAGCCATACACACCACAACGTGAGGATGAAAGAAGCCTGAGCGTGACGGTGACGAAAGTAGAAAGAAGGGTATGGATAGCGCAAGGTTAAAACCTAAACGCTGAAGGAATGGGCAATCAGCAGCGAAGCCGCGAATAGCGGAACGTTCAACGACTATCCCGGGAGCGGGAGTAGGGTCAAGCGACCCGAAGTGGTGTGCCCCTCGGAATGAGGGTGAAGATATAGTCTGCGCTCCTGTGAAAGCAGGAGGAGGGTTAAGACCCCTATACGGATTAGCGAACCGTGAACTTACTGATATAAACAGCCGGACAGGGAGTAGCTACCTTTCCTTGTTGCCGTTACGACAAGGATTACGGCTGATTTATATATAACTTCTTTTAACGGAAAGGAGGTGCAACGAAATTGATACGATCTTACAAAATCAGGTTATACCCTACGAAGCAACAGGAGGAACTGATGTGGAAACACATCGGAGCCTGTCGTTACATATGGAACTACATGCTTGCGAAAGAGCAGGAAGTCTATAAACAAACCGGAAAACATCTATCTGCATTTGACATGATAAGATCGCTCACACCGTTAAAGAATGACGGAGAGCATAAGTGGCTTTATGAAGTCAGTAACGCATCTTTACAAATATCATGCAGAGATTTACAGAAAGATTATGAGCAGTTTTTTAGAAAGAAAGGTAGATTTCCGAAATTCAAAAGCATAAAAAAATCGAAACCAAATTTCCCGGTTAGAGAAAATATTTATTTTCAAGACGGGTTGGTCATAATTCAAAAACTTAAAAAAGTAAAATACAAAACCGATTTCGATTTACCGCAGGGACGCGGACATAAGTTCAGCAATCCTCGTATTTCATATAAGAACGGTAAATGGATATTATCTTTCGGTATAGAACGCGAGAACCAAGCGCCTGTACTGACTGATAAGGCAATGGGTATAGACCTCGGCATAAAAGATCTAATCGCAGCAGCGTATGGCGACGAGCAAATCGTCTTCCATAATATCAACAGGTCTAAGCGTATGAGATACCTCAACCGACAGCTTATTCATACACAGCGGACAATCTCCCGCAAGTATGAAGCAAACAGGCAGGGGAATAAAT
>Ga0326511_10000927_pt1 | contig 25071 bp, 44 predicted proteins | sample 0_2496_0518_D_FD_203701 | JGI IMG/M metagenome (GOLD analysis project Ga0326511, IMG submission 203701) | Bovine rumen microbial communities from UC Davis, California, United States - 0_2496_0518 | ecosystem: Host-associated > Mammals > Digestive system > Stomach > Rumen | place: USA...
TCCGTTTAAACTATCAAGACCTATTCTACTATCACTATTATAATTATTTTCGTTATATACTTCTTGAACGATATTATTTGATAAGCTGCCACTTGTTATTGAGCCTATTACATAATTATATAAATTATATTGATTTTGTACTAGAAAATAACTTAATTCAATCCAATTTGGTATCAATGCGTGTGTTGTTTGTTCTTGTATAACAAATTCTTCTATATTTGCTTCAAAAGGCGATATATCAAATAATGGATTAAATATATGATATACACTTTGTTTAAATCCCTCAGTAAATTCGTCTTCTTCACTCATTCTATAATTACGTCCAACAGCATACATATAAATATAATTATTTGCTTTTGTAAATGCTACTTGGCACTCATTAGTGTAATAATCTTCTTCATATCTTTTAGTAAATGCTGTTTCGTTTGTAATATTTAATGATTGTAAATATAATTTATTTAAGTTTCCGTCTTTAAAAGGAACTAATATAGTATCACTATCAATCCAATATAAATCGCTTGTTTCTAAAGCATTTAAACCATTTGTATTGGTTGTTGTAATTACATTATCAGTATTAGTTAATCCGTTTTGATCTTCTGTAATAGTTGAATTAAGCATTGAAGTATTAACGTCACTACTATATCTTGCTATTTTAGCAGTAAATAGATTATCACTATCGTAAGATATATAAGGTTTTTGTATTTTCCATAATGGGCTAACTACTATTTGTTCTTTCCAAGTGTTACCATTTTCTACATCTATTTCAAATGTATAGAAATTTCCCTCACTACCTATACCACTTTTATTGTAATAAATAAGTATTCCATATTTAGAAGTATTATTACATTTTACTATTTCAGCAATTGCGTAAGTTCTTTGAATAGGTGCGTGTGAATTTAGAGTAGGAATATTATATGTTTTTCTAATATCTGCGTAATATGTTGTTCCTCTAGGAATAGCAATATTATTAAGTATAATAAATCTTACTCGACTTTCACTTTCAAGATATTCTATTCCGTAAAGTCTACCTTTATCATCTAAATCAATTCCATAATAGCAACCTATATCAGTATTACTTTCATATTTATCTAAAGTAGTTATTATATTATTTTCTTCATCTAGAATAACAAATCTACCTTTATGTAGTGTATCACTATATAGAACTAAAATAGTCCACATTACACCTGTATTATTAGGAGAAACAATTTGTTTAGCACATTTTATCATTGCATCATTGTCGTAATCTTCAAAGATAAGACTATTTGTATCGTATTCACTCATAAATGTATCATATCTTTTTGTCGAAGCAGTAGGTGTCCAATTACTAACCCACTTTAATAATATATCTTTAAATTCGTTTGTCATTTAACCACCTATAATTCTAAGTCCAATTCTGCATCTAATTCAGGTTCTTCAGATTTAGTTATTTTAAAATTATCAAAAATTAAATTAACTTCTTCATTATAATCTATATATCTTGTTATAAATTGTCCTTTGTCTAAATTTCCTTCACTTTTTCTTCTTTGATTATCAAAATAATTTATTGCTTGTTCTCCATTATATGTATTTGTTAATGTATATGTATAGAATACATTTCCATAGTTACCAGTTTTAGTTATTTCTATTTCTTTACTCTTAACTAAATAATTACCTTGTATATCTTCTATTGGTGCATTGAAATTAACTTGTTGTCCTATATTTAAAATATCAATATTTAATGTTTTAATTTTTAATTGAACTTCAGCTTTACCTTTAAAATCTAAATAGCATCTAGCAATTTTATTTAGTTCTTCATTAGAAGATATATCATTTCTATTTTCATATCGTGATATTCTACCATTTCTATCTATTAAATCAGTTATACGATTTATTTCGTTAGTATTTTCTATTAATTGTCTACCTTTTACAAATGGATAATATACAACTTCTATTTTATCGTTTAATGCAAGTGAATCATTTATTTCTATTCGATTACTTCCAGTTGTATAATAAAAATCACAATCAATTCCAAGTTCTTTATCAGTATCAGTTCCTACTATTGCTTGAATATCATTTACTTCTATTCTTTCAATTTTACCTACTTTTAAATCAGTTTCTATATTTGTATCAGTTCCATTATAAATAAATACTTCACTATTTATAGCACTTGACATAACTCCACTTGAAGTTATTACTTGTGAATTACGATAATCTTTAGTATTGAAACTATAAGTCATATCTACTATGTTGTTTTCTTCCCAATATTCTGGTGTATATTCTATATCACTTGCTTGAGGTATTTTATCTTTATCATAAAAGTTTATTGATAAATTATTTCCAACTCTTTTGACAAACCATTTACAATTTGCTATTTCACTTAAATATTGAAGAACATCATAAGCAGTTTTATCTTGTGTTGAATAAGCACCTATTATATCGTTAGCACTTGCTATATCTATTGTACCTACTTCAAAACCATAATCTTGTATATCATCTACAACCATTTGTATTGCTTCTGATATAGTTTTATTATCAATAACAAAGTTTAAACATTTACCTTCACTTAATAAGCATTTATAACTTAATATTTGTAAACTACAATATTTAGGTTCTCTAGGGTTTAAACTAATATTTCCTGTGTTTCTTACTACACCTTCAAATATTAAAGTATCATCATTATATATTTCACATTTTGAAAAGTCTTTAGGTAAATAAAATCTACTTACATAGTCTTTGTCATTTTCCCAACTTGCAGGGTATACATTATTAAGAATAGTAGAAGAAGTAGAAAGAAATTCTTCACTTATTTTAAATGATTTATTGCATACTACTTCTTCATCATTTATATATACTTTAATCATAATCAGTTCCCCATCCCAAAGTTATAGTCATTTTTAGCACCACCACTAAATGATTTTATATTACTAACCATTTGTCCTAATGGATCTTGACTAATATCTACATTATTATTAACTATTACATTAGGGCTATAATGTAAACTTGCTGAATTTGTTAAGTTTGGAGATAAACCAAAAGTGCTATTTATTGCTTTATCGACTTCACCACTCATATCATCTAAAGCTTCAGTATAACCGAGAACTGAGAATTTACCTATGATTCCAAACTCTTTACTAGGTGAGTGTATTCCTAGAACATTCTTCATCCCATTTAAAAGGTTTTTACCTACATTTTTAACAGCACCTACTGCTTTGTCTTTCATACCATTTACACCATCGATAAGTCCTTTAATCATATTACTTCCGATTTCTTTAACTTCTCCAGGTATTCCAGTAAAGAAATTTACTAGATCTCTGAAAAACATTTTTATTTTTTCAACAGTTACTTCAAATTTCATTTTTATGTTTTCCCATATATTTATCCAAAAGTTTCTAAATGCTTCACAATGATTCCATAACCATGCAAAAGCACCTATCAATAAACCAATACCACCTATAATAAGAGTAATAGGGTTCATTAAGAAACCAATAGCACCACCAACCGCTGTTATAATAGGAATAACTACCTGTATAGCAGTGATTATCTTAGCAACCAATAATAATACAGGTGTAAGTCCTGCAACTAGTCCTAAAACTACTAAAATAGTATTTTTAACTCCTGGGTTAAGTGTTTGCAACCATTGTGCTACACTAGTCATAGCACCTATCAAACCTTTAACTACTGGGAGTAAACTTTCAGCAAGTTGTAGTCCCAACTCTTGTACTTCACTCCACATAATCTTTAATTGATTAGATGTAGACTGATTCATAATATCCGCCATTTGTTGTGCTGAACCACTTGAGTTATCAATAGCACCTGCTAATTTATTAAAATCTTCATCAGTACTATTTACTAAAGCAAGCATACCACTTAAAGCATTTTTACCAGCAATAGCACTAGCATATTCCGCTTTTTGTTCTTCATTTAAACCACTAAATGATTTTCTTAAATCTTGTATAACATCTCGCATAGGTTTCATCTTACCTGTGCTATCAGTTAAAGTTATACCTAATTTTTCCATAGCAGTAGCACAACTATCAGGAGGACTAGCAAGTCTAGTAAACATCATTCTTAAAGATGTACCTGCTTGGTCTGCTTTGATACCACTATTTGCCATTAAACCTAATGCAAGAGAAGTATCTTCCATAGTATAATTCATAGCACCAGCAAGTGAAGCAATATACTTAAATGAACTTCCTAACATTTCAATATTAGTGTTAGAATTTGCCATTGTTGCTGCCATAATATCAGCAAGTTTTGTGCTATCTTCAGCAGTTTTACCAAAAGCAGTTAAAGCATCAGTTACTATATCACTTGTAGTTGCTAAATCAGTATTACCTGCACTTGCTAAATTTAATATACCAGGTAAACCATCTAACATATCTTTAGTTTTCCAACCTGCAAGTGCCATATAACTTAACGCATCAGCACTTTCACTAGCACTAAAAATAGTTTGTTTACCCATTTCTCTTGCTTTGTTTTCAAGTTGTTTCATATCATCAGCAGTAGCACCTGAAATTGCTTGAACATTTGACATTGATTTTTCGAATTCAGTACCAACTTTAGCAATTCCTGCTATTGCACCACCTGCTGCAACACTAACTATTGCTAGATCTTGACCTGCTTTCTTTAAAGTATTTGCAACATTCTTAGATTTTTTTTCTACATCTTCAGTTCCACTTGCTTTAAATTTTATTAAAACTTCTGCATTATTCATATTATTATCCTTTCTATTAAAAAAAGTAGGAATACTCCTACTTCTTTAAAGATTAAGCAGAAGCAACTTCAGTAGCAGTACCAATGAAAGACATTGTAAAACTAATACCTGCTTCATCTTCTGCATTTCCACCAATATCACTTAATGATAAAGTAACATTAGCTGTATAAGTAGTGTATTCAAGTACTCCATTTTCTACTCCTGAAAGTAAATCGAAACGAATACCTACATTTGAGAATTGAGCAATTTCTCCACTAGATATTAAAGTGTGAGCTTTATCTAGTAAAGCAATATCTCCTTCGTTGTTAACATCTAGTTTTAAAGTTCCTTCTAATGAAACTTCAGCACCAGTAACGATCTTTCTCTTAATAGCATCACAATATACATAGAAATCTTTTTCCTCTAGCTCAGAGTTTAATTTGACATCACTAAGAGTACATAAAGTTTTATATACTGGGTTTGCTGATGTACCAGTGTTAATTGCTAAATGTTTAATAAGTTCTCTATTATCTAAAAACCAATTCATATTTTTTACCTTTCTATGCTATCCTATTTACTATACATTGTAATGTTGTAGTGTACGAAACTCTACGAATATCATCATACATTATAGTTCTAGGGTTGCTAAATTGTTTTACAATTATTTGCCATTTTTGGCTGTTCCAATTAAAATAATTATTTGTACCAATTAGATTGCCAATTAAAATGGATGTTTCTCTTGCTTCTCTAATTGAATTTGCAAATATTTCAACATTATAGTAATTAAACATTGGTGTGTTATTGAAGAAAACTATTTTTTCTCCACTTTGTTCTTGTATTACTATAACTTTCTCATTTTTATCATTGCTAGTCGAATATTCAGGTTTAACCTTATAACTGGTTAGGTCTGAAATAAAGTCACATAGAACATTTAATTTGTTCTTTATATCATTATTATTCATTTTATCTCCTTTAATGCTCTATTAACTGCATTTGTAAGAATTGTTTTACCTTGTTTATTAAGAACTGAGTCATACCAGTGTGGTAGAGTACTTTTATTAGTCCAATTTACATTTTCATATTTATAAACACGATGAGCATAATCGACACCGCTACCCAACCCGTATTCTTTATTATTTCCAATTATTTGTTGTGCTATTTCTTGTCTTTTTAGCTCTCCTGTTCTTACTGGATAAGCATTTAATGCTTTTGTTTCTTCTCTAGTAAAAACTGCTGTATTGTAAATTGTCCTATCTTGGAATTTATTTATTTGTTTTTCTGGTATACCTTTTAGTACTTTGAATTCTATATTCATTTTACAACTAATATGATATTTGCAACTTTATTCCATAACCAACAATCATGAACTTCTAAAATAGAATATGTATGTCCCCTAAACTTTAATTGGTCGCCTTCTCTTACAGGTGTATCTCTTTTTACTATGAAATAACCTTTACCAGCATCAGTAGTATCTATTCCAAACCTTACTACTTGATCGTGATTATAAGGACAAACCTTTATTTTCTTTTCTCTAGTATCTTCATCATCATAGAAACTATCAGTCCCACGATTTCTTTGTACTAGAATAGCATTTAAACCATTTGTAAGAAACATTTTAATTAAAAGGTATATTTATATTCATATTACTATTTATAGGGTTACCACGATATAAATAACCATTATTAGCAAGTATTCTCAAAGCAAGTGTACTATAATCAGTTTTTAATTCACTTTTCATAGCACCTGCTTCGAGTTTACCTTTAAAGTCTAAACTAGGAATATCGTATTCTAGCATAAATCTTAATTGTTCCATACTTGCATTTTTAATTGGACTTGGAACATTTGTTTCGTTCCATTGTTCTCTATATCTCAAACCAACTTGAGAATATATCATTTCACAAGCATTTTCTATTTGCCATTCTTCGACTTCTAGATTATACTTGTTTTCAAATTCTTCTTTTGTAAAGAATGTCATATAACGACACCCCTTTCAATTATGCTGATACTTCTTCAACTAATTTGATAATTGCGTCTTGTTCAACGATTTCAGCACCGAATAAGATGTTAGATTCAATAACGAAGTATCCTGGGAATCCTGGATAATTTCCATTGAATAATTGCATTGAATCGAAGAATGAATCTCCAACTACTGCTCTTGGGTTAAATGCATAACCTTTAGCATCTCCTAGAACTGAATCATTAACTGGGAAGATTTGAATTCCGTATGCTTCAGCAACAGTACCCATATCTACACCTTTTACACCTACAGCAGTTTCAAATTTAATTACTGAAGTAATTGCTGAAACTAACTTAGCATATTCAGTTGCAGATAATGCTAATCTATAATCATCATATACATTTTTGTTGAATAATACTGCTTTAATAGCATTTAATTCTCCAATGTATTCAGCATCAGTTGATGGGTCAAATTTTCTTTCTGCAGTTACGTTAGTAGCTAATTTTCCAAAACCATAAGTATCGATTGCTTTAGCAACTGCTTGGTCTTTCTTATCCATAGCATCTTCGATAGTATTTAAAATGTTTGAACCTGCTACTAATACTGGAATTCTTACTGAATAGTCCATAGGTAATTCAGTTAAATCAACCTTAATTGATGAATAACCTTGTAAAGCAGGTGTTAAAGCTGAAGTAATTTCTTTAGTTTCTCTAACATTAACTTGAGTGTTAGTAGATTTAATTACTTCGATCATTGGAGTTCCACTTTGTCTTAATTCTCCAATATAGTTAGGGTTTAGCATTTTATAGAATTGTGAGTTATAAAGTAAACTAGCATAAATTCTTTTTGCTACACCTTGTAAATCTAAATTAACTTGTGTATAGTTCATAATATCTCCTTCTATTTAATTATTAAATTACTTATACTTGTATTTCTATTAACCTTAATTTCTTCTTTTGGTTTAGAAGATGTTTCAAAACTACTTTCTCTTGGTACTTCAACAGTAGTTTCAGGAAAGTATGTGTTTTTATACTTTTCTTTAATCATACTAATTGCTTTTGAATCATCTTGCTCGTCTTTGAATAAAGAATTTCTTAAAGCACCAATTTCTTCAAATTGTTCTTTCTTAAAACCTTGTTCAACCATTTCAATTTGTAGTTTTAAATTTTTCTCATTAGATGCAAATTGTGTATTTCTAGCTTCAATATCATTGTAAGAATTTTGTAGTTTAGTGTACTTATCTTCTAGTTCACTATAAGACTTTTTACTTTCATCTAAGGCTGTCTTTCTTGCTTTGTCTACTTCATCACTAGATACATAACCTTTTCTAATGTCTTTTTCAAGTTTTTCGATGTCAAAATCATCAGCGGACACTTGAATATCCTTGTTTTTTAGATATTTTGTAATATCCATACTTTTCTCCTTCTATTTGTCGACTATTTAGAAGTGCATTGGTGTTATTAGCACCAAGTAGGAATCAACCTAAGTCGATTACTACTTGCTACTAATAAAAGTAGCATTTATCTCCAAATTCTTTTTATTGCTTCAACTTGAATTTGTTTTTCTCTTGTGTCGAGCTTTGATTTTTGTTCTCGTATTTCCTTATTTATTTGGTTTCTACGAGCATTTAATTTATCGACACTATCTTGATTACCTAAAGACTTTTGTATCTTTATATCACTTAATATTTCACTTTTAGAAAGCGTTAAGGAATTAACCTTTTGTCTTATTGCATATTCTTCTTCAACTTGTCCTAAATTTATTTGTTTTAAATTTTGCCCTTCGTAAAATGCTAACACACATTTACAATTAGGGTGGAGTAGTTCAGTTTCTCCTTCATCAGATGTTCCTAATATACTTATACATTCTTCTCTTGTCATTGGTATTTCTTGATGTTCTGCACAATGAGGACAACTGAAATTGTGAGCAGGTATATAATAAAACTCTTGGTTTAAATCAGCACCATCGTTTAATGTTTGTATCCAACCATTTCTAGTAAGTGTTGTATTATATACCATTGAATTATATGTTCTTGGACTTACATTCCTTACTAGTTTTCCTTGTGAATAATAACCTTTAGTATCATTTGTATATTTAGGTACTAATTTCTTTAAATAATCTTGTTTATCAGTTTTTAATAATGGACTATCATGTCTAACTGAATATTCTCTTATTTTTTTCTCTATAAATTGTTGATTTGTTTTATCTATCAATTGTTTAGTTATTCCTAAACCTGCAATAGTGATAGTTCCTAGTTTTGTAGAAGTGTGTTCTTTATGGAGTTGTTCTCTAAATAGGGTTATTTGTTTTGCGATGTATTTTTCTTCATCAGTTCCCCATATTTTTCTTAATTCTTTTTTAAAATATTCTTCATCTTTATTTTGATCTAAACATTTAAAAAATAATCTTTTTGTTTTATTTTGCTTTTGTGTATAATACAAACTCAATTCAAACACACTATCTGATATAAAACTAGAATTCTTCATAACTTATTTTTAAATCTTTCTTCTCTTTATCGTATTCTTTAACTAGACTATCACTTGATACATCTTCATTTATTAACTTGTTAATAATAGGTGCTACAATTTTTGCTCTAGTTGGATATGGTATATCAATAACACTTTCAACTTGTTTTAATGTTTTAATCTTCTTATCATCATCAAGTTTTTCATTGTTACCATAGTCCCATTGAATATCGTTAGGTATTTTATTAACTGATATTTTTTTGGCTTCTTGTAGTTTTATAATATTTTCTATTAATTTATTAATTTGTGGCTCTATTTGCTTTTTAATAGCTTCAATAGTCATCTCAGTTGTATTCATTGATAAATCTACACTTGCTACATTTTGATATTTGTCTTTTTCATAGCCAAAACTTGCAGGACTTAGATTTGCCATTTGAATTATTTGATAATCACAAAATTTGAAAATATCTATATAATCATTTTGTCTTAAATTACCTTGTAAGAAATCAAATATTTGATGTTCTTTATCTCCAGGTAATAATGTAAATAAATCAGCAATACCATTTACTCCAACTGATTTAATATCATACATATTATTTATTGGTGTCCATTTACCATAAATGTCATTTGTTTGATAATGTTGACTTGTTACTATTCTTGTTTTTGTTTTTTCAACTTCTTCACATAAAGTATTATATACTTCCATTTCTTCATTGATGAATTTTTCACTGTCTTTGAAGAAGTCTTGACCTATATCTATATTTACTAATACTTCATAAGGTAGTAAGTAGAATCTCTTATAATTAGTATCGAATACACTGTTGAATTCGTTTATTGATATTTCATAGTATTCTTCTTTTTCACTATCTTTTTTGTATGCTATAAATGTTAATTCAGTAGTTCCATTTTTAAGTTCTATATGTCTTTTTAATGAATAATCGAACTTATCAGTTTTAAAATCTTGAATAATATCACAAGACTTTATAATATCATATTCTTGTACTAGATTATGAATATCACATTTATTTATACACTCAAGATATACCTTATCATCTAATAAGTGAATATAAACAAAACTTTCTCTTTCATACACACTTAATTCTAGTGCTTTACTCAATGTTGGTGTTAACCAATTTATGTCTAAACCATCTGTTTGAGTTAGTAAATCACTACCAAATAATTGATTCTTTATATATGTTCCTATTTTTTTTGCACTAGGTGCTAAAACATATTTATTTTCTTCTTTTATGTTTGGTTTCCCGTTTGTTTTTCCAGGACTTGTAGTCTTTACTATAACTTGAATATAAGGTGCTTGAAGGGGGTTAAAATGTCTTAATGTTCCTTTCATTTTATTCTCCTATTCCTACACCAAGCTCGTGTGATACTCCCCAATATGTTTTTTGATGTTTTTCATCGTTTTTTAATAATCGAATTGGTCTAACTATCACACTTACTTTTCCTTTGTATAAATTTCTATTTCTAATTGTTATGCAGTATGTTTGGTCTGCTGGTGCTTCATCCTTATCTATCTTTAATGTTTTAACTAATATGCCATCGTAGTACAAGTATAAAGTCCAACGATCCTTTTTATTCTTTATATATTTTTTTATTTCTCTAACTAATCTTCTTAATTTAGTTTTAATCATTGTTATCTCCTAACAAAAAAAGCATAAGGTTTTTTATTTCCTTATGCTTCAGTTTGCGACTTAAAGTCCAAACACACTGCACTTCTACGATAATAATATAACTCTATTTTTTTATAATGTCAACAAAAAGTTTACAATTACACTGATTTTTTTGCATTTTTCAGTTTATTTGTCAAAAAAAAGAAACGATTATTCTTTTGTATCGTTCCCTTTAAATACATAATGGTCTTTATAAATATGATAAATCTCACTTGTTTTGCAACATTTACAAGGTATTACTAACTCTAGTGGTTTATCTAATTGAACATTATTTTTTTCAAGAAGTGCAACTATTTCATCATAATTTGTTTTACATAAAAATCTTTTTGTTTTCTTACATTTAATTACCATATTACTCCTATACTACTGGACATCTTCCACTTAGTCTAAATTCCATTATAATATATCTGCTTCCATCGACATAATGATCGTAATCTTTTACATAGGTATTTACTCCTAATGTTTCACTCTTTAATTTATCATAGTGATATGTTTCTAATTCATCAAGCCCAACATTTATTTCTCTAAACACTGGTTCATTTTGAAAATATCTTATTGATTTTACATCTAATACTTTTAATATTCCTTTATAAAATAAACTTTGCATAAGTTGTACTGATTCATCTACACTCATATTATTCTTTTTTGCTTTTTCATATCGTATGCCATCAACTTCAAGTCTATTACAAAAGTGTGAAGCTTCACTATCTATTGTTAATGTGTTAACTGGTACATATTTATATTTATCATGCAAGTAGTCTATAAATTGTTTTAACTGACTTGAATAGTATTCAGTTGTAGGTGTATCGTTTTCAAACTTTGGATCGTGGTAGTAATTATCTATCAGAACTAACTCCCAATTACCATTTGCTGTATTTTGACACAGTGCAAGTCCGCAAAATGTTGTAGGGTTTACCGAACCATAGTCACAACCTATTCCTATTTCTCTTATTATATAATCTCTTTTAAAATCTTCTTCTGATATAGTAGGTATATGAGTGAATACTCTACCTTCAGCAGTTACCCATTTACAATATAATTTTTGGTCTCTTAAATTACCTTTAGGAAATATCTCAACTACTTTTCTCATTTTTTCTTCAGTATCTATTGTAGGGTTATCATATGGATAAAAGATATATTTCTTATTATCTCTATTATCTATGTATTTCTTTTTAAATGGATGATTTTGCCCGCCTTCAACATTGTAGCTTTCAATTTTCTTGAAATAAGGGTGTCCTGCAAAAGACATCATTCTACCATCTATTTCATCATATGTTTCTCTTAATGAAGGAGAACTATATATTCTTGCTGATTCATCTATCCATACAAACACTAATGGTTTACCTAAAATTTTATTAAATGCTAAATAAGTATTAAAACCAAAGAAGAAAAACTTAATTCCATATATTTCTAAATATTTTTCACCTGTCCCAAATTTTAGTATATATTCTTTACCATTTGTAAAGTGATATTCATTTGTTAATATATTCTCTATGTTTTCTACTATATTACCTTTTAATGTATCAGTAGTCCAACCTATTATTCCACCATAATAATCTCTTGGTATATAATCTTTGTTTTTTCTTTGCTCCATTTCCCATTTATTTAAGTTTTGAGCATATTGTATCAGTGCTTGGCATATAATATATGTCTTACCACTTTGTGTGCTCCCTAGTACGCTTAATTCAGGTACATCAGGGCTTATTATATCATTAAATAGATTCGCTTGTTTCTTTGTTATCTTCATCTTGCACCTTTTCTTCTAGTGCAGTTAATTCTTTTATTCTTTTTTTATTCTTTGAAATCTTTTTTGTAATTGTTCCAGCACATCCTGGACTTTTTATATCTTCTAGTACTAATTCTTTATTTTCTAGTTCTAGTTTTTCTTTTTCACTTACGATTCTTCCGTTTCCATTTTTTATTAAATAATTTTTTCCAACTTTTACGAATTCCATACTATCTCCATTTCTAAGTAATCTTTATCAGACTTTACTGCTTTATGTGTTATACACTCTATATGTTTTATATTATCATTTTCTAGTATTCCCATCTTTTGCATACCATCTAGGATAGGTTTAAGGCTTTTATTGTCTAGATCTTGATTCATATTCTTACAATGCCATATACAATTTATTGCTATAGGGTAGTTATCTATATTAGGTACATTTTCAAGAAAACTCATTGCTACTTCCATTTCTCTTTTTTTAAGTACTGCACCTAAGAATTTATTAGCTCTATTTGCTCCTATTATCTCGTTCCAATTTGAAAACTTATAATCAAATATTATTTTATAGGTATTTTTCATATTCAACTCCCCTTTGAATCAAATGGTAAAACATTTCTTCTTTAAGTATAATATCGTATTTACTTACATAACTAGGTTTTGAATTTTTAAATTGTATAGGTTTACCTTTTGGTTTTGTTGTTATTTTTCTACAAATATATTTTTCATTATCATAAGCATATATCAATACTGGTCTAGGTTTATAATAATTACCTTTTTCGTGATATGGTACTTTTGCAAACCATATATCTCCTATTCGTTTTTCTTTATTTGTTGTAGGTGGTTTTTCTAATAAATTAAATGTCTTTTTCTTCATACATTTGCTTTTCAAGATTAGAGTGGTCTACTATTTCAATTTTAACTTCTGGAGTAGTTGTTGAAATATCGTTTTCCATTTCTCCTAATAATTGGAGCATAAGTTTATAATTCTCTGCTTTACCTTGTGTAGCTCCTATCATTAGTCCTTCAGTTGTAAGTTCTCTAAATGTTTTCCCTTCAGGATTACATTCACTCTTTGGAACAGTATCAAGCAACATTTCAAGTGTTTTTTTCATAGTTGCTTTTTCTTGTCTAACTTTACCACTTGCTATTCCACCTTGTCTTGCTATTTTTACCTGTTCTTCACCTGCTCGAAATTGTGTTTTCTCACTATTTGGTACTACACTTGCCACCTTTGTCACCACCTTTAATCTTTATCTTCAAAATATTGTTTTATTGTTTTATCTCCATTTGAATCATATTCTACATCTTTTGTTTCTTTTACATATATTTTTTTATATAACTCATTCTCTTGCTTTAATCTTTTATTTTCTTGTTTTAATTTTGTTACTTTTTCAATTAAATTATTTAGATCTAGTTTCATAGCAACACCTTTATTTTCTTTTTAGTTCCATCTAGTTGTGCCTCAGTTAAACTTGTATTAGCAGGTGGGAATCCCATTTTCTCAGCATAACCACCACTACTCTCTAAAAAAGAATTAGTCATTAAATAATACATTTCTTGTTTTGTTATTGCTTTACTTTGATAATATGGTAAATATATACAACCTTTTGTACTCATTGGTTTATGAGTATGGGACATTATATATAAATCAGCAATTACTACATTACTCATACTTTCTAGGTTGTTTATCTTGCCACCACTTTTACGACCGCCACCAAAACCATGTACTCCTGTTATTGCATAAGTGATAGGTACTTTAGGTCTTTTCTTTTCAGCTCCTATACTTAAATATAAATACCACCACTCATTTGCATATCTTTCTTCTATTCCTAATTCTCTTGCTATTAAACGAGTTACATCTATATTGGTTTCTTTTTGTGTTCTATCTTCATGATTTCCTGTTCCTATTACTAATATTTTATCTTTAATAGGTTCTAAATAGTTTACCATTGTTATTACTTGTTCCATTGGAGATAAACTTTGACCATATACATCAGATTTAGAGTTCTTAAGTGCCATATTACATAAATCTCCATTGATTATAGTATATGTATTAGGTTCGTTCTTAATTCTCTCTAATGCTTCTTTAAATAGTTTTAAATTGCATAAGTCATCTCCTAAATGAACATCTGCTATCGGAAGAATAGTTATATTATTTTTTATTTCTCCGCTTTCTTCGTTTAAATTTACCTTAATTATTTTCATATTACACTCCTTGTATTATCTAAATAATAACACATTTTTAAGGAATTTTCAAATTACACTAACATATCCTAAACATTCTAGTTCACTAGCTCTTTCTTTTGTAACTTCTGCTTCATGTCCTGGTTTTAAGTGTAAATCTTCTTTTTGTAAATGTAATCTACATAATGATTTTACTTTTATTATTTCATCAGGGTTATAAGTTCCTTCTTTACTTAAATACTTCTCCCAATGGTCTTTTGGTGGCTTATAAGCAAACTTTTCTTTACCTTTTAGTATTTCATCTATCGGTATATTTTTCATCTCTAAGTCGATAAAAATGCCGTTCTCATTATTAACACCTATTTCATGAAATGCTTCTAAGTCAGTTACTATAACTGGTGTTCCTAATATTAAACTTTCACATACTGATAGACCAAAACTTTCACAACTTGATAGTTGTACTAAATAACTACTTTCAGCAACTTCTTTTCTTAAATCTAATTGTTGTGGTAATACTTCTACATTTTTACTATTACATAAGAATCTTTTATTTGTATATATCTTCCAGTGATAGTTTATTCCTGCTAAATCTAATGCTCTAGCAAGCTTACATATTCTATCTCCACCTTTTTCACTTGTTAATCTTGTTGCACTAATAAGGTTTAATCCTTCTAATTTTTTTACTTTAGGTTTATCTATTACTACTGGGTTATATATTAATTCTATATCATGCCCTGTTATTTCTTTAAAACCTTTACAAGCAACTTTACTAACTCCTATGTATTTCCAACCTTCTTGATAAGATGTAGGAAAACTTACATTTAATGGATCGTAATGTATAATATGATATTTTTCTTTAGCTTCAACTTCAATATCACATCTATAATTGCTAAAGAATATATCACATTTTATAGGTTTAGTGTATTTTCTTACTTCAACTAATTTAGCAAGTCTTTTAATTTGTTCTACATTACCTTCTGAATAATATACTATAAAGTTTTTATATTTTTTTGCTAGGTAATAAAAAAATGATTCAACACCACCGATAGCATTTAATTTATACATATAAAATACTATCTTCATTTTTTACATCACCCCTTTATTGACTTTCTCCACCATTGATTAAACCTAATACATCATCTCGAAGAATTATGTCTTTATATGTTGCTATTCTCTTTTGTCTTTCTTCTTCACAGTATGAGTGTTTACATCTTAAATCTATTAAATCAGCATAATTTCTATATACTGAAGAATATCTCTTTGAATTTTCATCATATTTAGCTGTATCAGAACTTATCGCATTTTTATTATCTCTATTCCATACTGCATAAGGTGTTCTACATATTGCTATACTTGATATATTATCTATTTGTTCTATATGTTGTACTACATCTTCTAATAAAGTATTTTCAGGAAAATCAACAAATTTATCTCTTTTTATTGCTTTAGTCCAGGGTGCAACAAATACTGTATGTGCCATTTGTTCCAATGTACTCTCTTTAAGCATTATTTTACTTTCTCCGCCGTTTTTATGTGCTACATAGGGTAATCTTATTAAATCTGCTTTATTCCAATCTATAACATCTTTTATTGCTTTTAAACTATCTTTTGAGTATAGCCAATCATCACAATCTAAAAATAATATATATTCTCCAACAGAGCTATAAAAACCTATATTTCTTGCTCCACCATTATAAGCTTTTTGTCTTAATTCTATTAACTTAATTCTTTCATCTTTATATTCTTTAATAATATTTACTGAATTATCAGTTGACATATCATCTACTATCATTATTTCAAAATCTTTAAATGTTTGATTTAATATGCTATCTAAACATTTTCTAATTGTATCTTCACTATTATAATTAGCAATAATAATACTAAAAGTCATAATAACTCCTTTAAGTGATTTGCCAACCCGCCAACAGCATTTTCTCTTTTATATCACTTTGCCTGTTCCCACTATCAACCCTAGTGCTATGTAAGGAAGTTAATTAGCACCATAGAATAGATATATCCTCAAATATTGTTGCACGATAACATATAGAAAAGAGGTTATCGCTGTGCACTTGCTAACTTCTTCCTGTTGTTTATATCTACTCTATGCTACTAATTAAAGTAGCACATGATCATTACTGATTCATAAAAAATATAAGAAAGGGGTGTATAAAAATGAGTGCCTTAATAGACACTTTGAAACAAATATAAAGGTTTATTCTATATGCCTATAGAACTCTGTGATAGTTTCCAGGAGAATTGCTATTACTAACAATCACATCATTGAATAGCTTTATTACCTTTATCCCCCAAACTTTTTTATATTTGTTTCAAACTATCTACTAAGATAGTTTTTTAAATAATTCTTCGTTATATGCAATTACTTCTGATACTGGACTTTCAGTATAGCAGTTAAATACACCTAAATTATTCTTTCTTTTATAAATAATTCTTACATCCACTTCTTTTTCTACTAGTGTTAATGTATCTTCTTTTTTACCTGTAATAGTAGACTTTGGAACTACTTTTTTAATTTTCTCAATTTTATAATCGCCTTTAGTAATTGTTTTTTGACTTAAAGCGTATTGATATTCATTACTTTCTAATTGTAATTTATCTACACTTTCAAATAAGTTTATTGTATTGAATACTTGCACTTCTTCATCACTTGTATATTGTGCAAAATCTTTATTGATTATTTTAACTTTTTCTTTGAATTTCTTTAAACTTGTTTCCATTATTTCCTACTCTTTCTTTTAATTCATTTTCTATTTCTTTATTAGATATGTATATATCAGGAATTCTATTTATTCTTTTTAAGTTTTCCCAATACTTTCGTTCATCTTTGTTTTTTATTGTAGCAGTGTTAATGGTTCTCGACTTTATAATCGTATATAATGGTTCACTTTCAGGAATAGACTTTAATTTTCTTCTTACATCAGTTATTCCTAAATTCATAAATTCTTGAAAACTTATATTTGAATATCTTGCACAATAGAAATCATATATATTATCTAAATCTTCAGGATATGCAAAACATATTATTGTTTTATTACTTCCTATTGTGCTTTCGGAAAATCTCTACCACTTAAACAATTCATGAAATCAACTCCGAACTTTTCTCCTTCTTCTGATGTTTCTAGTCCGATGTCTTTCATAAGTTCTTCAATACTCATTCCAAATAATTCATTACTCTTTTTATCTAAGTAATCTACCATTACTTGTTCATAATAAATTTGTTCATAAGCAGCTTTATTTGAATTATCATAATAAGTTTTACCATTAATTTTCTTTACAGCAGTTAAATCTTTTACTGATTTTCCTTTTTCAGTTAAATCAAATAACATTTGTTTTCTAGCATCAACTATTAAACCTTGAAGTTCTTTAGTAATATTTACATTAGATTTAAAAGTAAACTCTTTATCTTTATATGTTAGCTTGTAATTATCTTCAGTAGTCTTTTCAAACTTATATTTCATTATACTCCTCCTTTGAATTATCTATAATGAGTATAGCACACTTTACAAAAAATGTAAAATGTAAATTTTTTTCAAAATACTATTTACTTTAAAATTTTATGGTGGTATAGTGTAAGTACGATAGAGAAAGGAAGGTAGATAAATATGAAAATTATTAAGTTTATCGTAAAAGAAAATATTAAGGAAGGATATAGTTTAGGAGAACAACTAATTGATATGTTAGGTGTTGGAGCATTTTTAGCTTTCTTCCTAATGGTGATGTAATATGATCGAGAAGAAAAAAGTATATCGAAAAGATGAGTTCGATAAATTAGCAGAAGCATTTGAAGACAGTAAAGTTATTTGTGTATGTGGTCACTCTCAAAGTATTGCACCATATAACGAAAAAGGTGTTTGTTCTTATTGCTATAGAACTATTAAAAACAATACTAAAGCAAGATTCAGATACTTAATGTATAAAAAATTAAATGGGGGTCAATAATGGATAATAAACCAAACTACTGGAGTATACTTCCAGCAGATGTAAGATATGACAAAGAATTAAAAGCAAATGAAAAAATACTTTATAGTGAAATTACAAGTTTAATGAATAAAGATGGTTATTGTTATGCTAGTAATAAATACTTTAGTGAATTATATGATGTATCAGTGATAAGTGTTAGCACTTGGGTTAATCATTTAATTGAAAAGGGTTATATTGAAAGTGAATTAGTATATAAAGAAAATTCGAAAGAAATTGCTTATAGAAAATTAACATTACCCCTATTAAAGAAAAGTTTAATAGGTATTAAAGAAAACTTTAAGGGGGGTATTAAAGAAAACTTTAAAGATAATAATAAAGATATAATAATAAATAATAATATAGAGAGATATATAGACGAGATTCAACAATTCAAGCCTGTGTTAAATTCTTCTGATTATGAGATTATTAAAAAGATAGCTAGTAAATATTCACTCGATCAAGTTAAACAAGCACTTGCTATAAGTAAACAAAATAATGCTTATTCAGTTAAATATCTATTACAGGTATTAGTTAATGGAATAAAAGAAAAAAGTCCTATAAAGTCATCTAGTAGGGTAATAACACCTGATTGGTTAAATGAAGATATACAAACAACACCAATGAGTGAAGAAGAACTACAAGACTTGCAAAAAGACTTTGAAAAAATTTTACAAAATAATTAAAAAAGTATTTACTTTTAATATAGTTATGTTATAATATAATTGTAATACAAAAAAGTATTACTAGAAGGTAGGTAGAAAAATGATCATTGCACTTCTGCTAATAAACATCTTGTTTACTGCAGTTATTCTTTTACTTATTCGTGAAGTAAGAGAATTAAATGAAAGAATTTATCACGAAGTAAAACATAGTTTACAATTAGAAAAAACAATAGAATTTTTTGTAAAGAAATAAGAAAGAAGGAAATAAAATGGAATTAAGAGAAAAATTATTAAATATTCAAAGTGAGTTAAAAGCTCCAAAAAATCAAACAAATAAATTTGGTGGTTACAACTATAGAAGTTGTGAAGATATACTAGAAGCAGTAAAACCACTATTATTAAAATATAAAGCAACATTAACTATTGAAGATGGAATTGAATTAGTAGGAGAACATTTATTCATGAAATCAACTGCTATTCTTCAAGATGTAGAAAGCGAATCAGTATTAACAAATGTTGCTTATGCTGAGATGTCCGACCATAAAGGAATGAGTTCAGAACAAAGCACAGGTACAGCAAGTTCATATTGTAGAAAATATTGCTTAAATGGTTTATTCTTAATAGATGATACTAAAGATCCTGATACTGAAGAATTTGCTAAACAAACTGAAGAAAAAGCAACTGATAAACAAATAGAACTAATTAAATCTTTAGTTGATGATATTGACAGTATGTTAAATTATTACAAGATTAGTGATATTAAAGACTTAACTAAAAAACAAGCAAGTGAAATCATTAAAAGAAAACAACAATGATATTAAGTGAACAAATAGTCAACACTAGTGAGTATGCTGGTACAATAGATATACTTACTGGTGTTGATAATATCACTCCACAAGTAGAATATAATGTGGAATGGCACACTTATAAATTAAATGGTAAAATAATACCTAGTGTCACTCGATTACTTGATACAGGAGAATATAACAGTGTTCCAGAAGATATCTTAGAATATTCAAAGCAAAAAGGAACATTAGTACACAAAGAAATAGAAGAATATTTAAAAGAAGGAAAAAAAGGTTTCACACAAGAATTTGAAGAATTCGTTAGATTATTTACAAAGTATTATTACTTATTTAATCAAATAGCTATATTCGATATGAAAACTTATTCGACTAATTCAAAAGATAAAAAAGAAAAATGCTTTAAACAAGAAGTAATGTATGGTAAAGGCGTAGAACACTTAACAGGTATTATACCTGAACATCATTATGAGATATGGTTACCGCATAATAAAAGTGGTAGAATAATTGATCTAGATGCATTTATGGAAGGAAAGAAGGTAGAGTATAAATGAAAATAATTGATGAGTGGAAACCTATTAAAGACTTTTGTGGGTATTATATAAATCGTAATGGAGAAATTAAAAGTACAAATGCTTTTAAAGGAACAAAAGAAATTATATTAAAAGGTTCTGTTTCTAACAAAGGGTATAAAATAGTAAATCTTATGAATTGTGGGAAAGTATATAGTAGAACAATACACAAGTTATTAGCACAAGCATTTATACCAAATCCTGATAATTTATCTTGTATAAATCACAAAGATGGCAATAAGTTAAATAATTCATTAGATAATTTAGAGTGGTGTGATTATGGTTATAATGAAAAAGAAGCATATAGATTAAAATTAAAAAGACCTAGAATAAAAGAAAAACAATTATTTCAAAAAGATAAAAAAGGTAATATTATAGCAATTTGGAATAGTGTAAATGAACTGAATAGATTATTTGGTTATAGTACAGGAAATATATGTGAAGTATGTAATGGAAACAGAAAAACTGCTTATGGTTATAGATGGGAGTATGTAAAATGAATAAAATTCGTGTAATTGATTTATTAAATAAGATAGCAAATGGAGAAGAAGTACCTAAAACAATTAAATACAACAATGAAATTTTTACATTAAGAGATGAGAAAGATGATTATGCAAATGATAATAATTGGTTTACTGATAGATATAGCTTTTTAGAATTAAATGATGAAGTAGAAATCATAGAAGATACACCAAAAGAAGAAATACAAGTTTTATCAAGATGGTATCAACCAAAAGAAAATAAGAAGATAGAAAAGTTAAATTTAGAATTTGATGATGGTTTTATTAAAGAACATTTTATAGGTAGTAGTGTATCTTATTTAAGTGAATATACAACACTAAAAATGCTTTATGAAAAACAATGTGAAATAATAGATAAGATAAATGGAGAATAAAATGAAAATAGAAATATTTAGTGTAAATAGTAGTTATGGTAATGGTAGATTTAGAAAACAATACATTGAAAAACTAAATAAATATAAATTACAAGAAACAAAATATGAAGAACAGGGAAGTACTAAATATAGATATACAATAAAATTAAATAATATAAAAGATATATTCAATTTATCAAAAGAACTCGGTCAACAGTTAATAATTGATAGTGATGTTGAAGGCGATTCAATAACTATTTATGATGATTATATAGAATAGGAGAATAAATATGTTAACTAAAAAAATGTGGTATGCGTTTTTCTCATTAGAAGTAGTTGATTCTTATAGTTGGCTATGTACTGCTGAAGAAATAACACCAAGAGATAAATCAATTTTAACTATTTGTTTAGGAATTTTAACACCTATTACTATATTTTTAGACATTATAGGTATTCCTATTGAAATACTTTATGTTATCTTAAAAAAACAATATGAAAGAGAATTGAAAGAAGTTAAAAATGAAAGAAATAAGTAAAGAAGAAGTATTAAAATTAAAAACTGGTACTGAATATGTTATCTGGAATCCACTTACTAATCAATTAAAAGTGGAGATAGCAACACCAGTAGATATAGCACATAATAAACATTGCTATGATAAATTAAAATTTTATATAAAAGGAGAAGAATAATGAATAAAGTAATCGTAAGTGGTAGAATTACCAATGATCTAGAATTAAGAACAACAGCAAATGGAAAACATTTTGTAGCATTTAATATAGCAGTAAATGAAGGAAGTGGAGAAAATCAAACAACTCACTTCTTTAATGTAAATGCTTGGGAAGCTAATGCAGACTTCCTAATCAAGTATATGGAAAAAGGAAGAAAACTTTTAATTGAAGGAAGTTTGAAAACAAGTCAATATGAAAAAGAAGGAAAGAAATATACAAATACTTATATCCTAGCAACTCATTTTGATTTTATGGATAGTAAGAAAGAAGAAAAAGAAGAAGAAAAAGAATTCGAACGACCTGATGAAGTAGTATTTGAAAGTGATGAACTTCCCTTCTAATAGAAAGATAGGTGTATAAAATGATATTAGATTATTTAAGCAGTGAGTGGCAAACAAAAGCCACTCTATTGCAAAAAATGAAAAATGATGATATTATATTAAACGAAAGAACATTAAGATTAAAAATAGAACAAGTAAATAATGCTTATATAAATCACAATAGTGATACATTTATAGTTCATAGTTCTAAAGGATATAAAATAGCTTGTTCTGATGAAGATATTATTGAAAGTATGAAAGAAAACCATAAAAGAGCAATGAATCTTCTTTCTAAAGAAAGCAAAATCAAAAAAGCATTAAGTGAGAATAGGAACATAGAATTTGATTGGTAATGTTGAGCAAATAATTCATTGGTTATTTAATCAAGATAAAGAAAAATTATTTGAGATAAAAGAAAAAAAGAAACAAAGAACATTAACTCAGAACTCTTATGCGTGGGAACTAATAACTCAGTTAGCAAATGCTTTAAAACTTAGTAAAGAAGATTTATATTTAAAAATGCTTGAAGATTACGGACAAAGTTCGTTAATATCAGTTAAGTCTGATATAGACATCAGTGGGTTTGTAAAATATTATAAAGAAGTAGGACGATCAACTTTAAATGGTACTGAATTTAAACACATACGAATATATAAAGGCAGTTCTCAATTCGATACATACGAAATGGGAATATTTATAGATGGTATTATTCATGAGTGTGAAAGTGTAGGAATACCAACATTAACGAAAGAACAGGTAAACAATTTAAAAGTGTCTTAATCTACCTATCTTTCTAGTGAATCTAATCAGTGCGAGTTTGCAAGACACGAGTTTGGCACAAGAAACAACTTTACAAAAAAGTTGTTTTTTTATTCAAAAAAGTATTTACATTATAATATATATATGTTATTATATAATTGTAGTAAGGAATACTACTAGAAAGAAAAGGTAAAAATATGAACGAAGAATGTTTCACAACAAATTATGAAGAAAGAAGAAGTCAACAACACGATTTAGAATATCGAATGGAAGAACTTGAAAAGATATTAAAAATCAAAGATTTCGAAGAAATGAAAAAGAAAGCACTTGAATATGAAGACTACTGGTGTACTACTGATATAAGAAAAGATAGTACAAAAGAAGAAATCATTGAAAGTATTAAAGAAGAAATTGAAAGTTTAGAAAGTGAGTGGAGAGATTTGGACTAAACCAAATCTTTCCAAAATCATTAAAGAGGTAAAATTATGACAGTAGAAAGAATAATAAAAATATTAGAAAACACAAAAAGAATAGAAAAAACTGAATTAGTTGAAATTGATAAAGTAATAGAAATGTTAAATGATTTAAAACAAAATCAAATAAATTATAAAAATCATTTACTAATGTTATTAAATGAAACAAAAATAAGTTATGCAGAAACAAAAGATTTAGCAGATTTTGCAAAAACATTAGCTTATGATAACGCATTAGAGTTCTTTAAATGCGATATAGAAAGGAAATAGATATGAAAGTAGGAGATTATGTAAATGGACATAGAGCATATACTGGTGTAGAAGTAGATACTGATGACTATGGGAATGATTTTAAACAAATATATGTTGAAAGTGATAAACATATATATCATTCAATAAGTGAAGAAAATATTAAATCAATAGTAACAAAAGAACAATTTGAAAGTATGGAATATAGAATAGGAGAATAAATATGAGTGCAAAAGAAATGTTTGAAAAGTTAGGGTATTATATTTATCAAACAAATAATGATAATACTTGTATTTTGTATAAAGAAAAAAGAACAAACACTTTTATAAGCTTTTATAGTAATTTAACAGGTTCAGTAAAAAACATAAAAAAGTATTATAAAAATTTGATATTAGAAGAAAGTTGTAATATAACACCAGAAGAACTACAAGCAATAAATAAACAAGTAGAGGAACTTCAATGGAACAAGTAGAAATATGGAAAGATATACCTGAATATATAGTCAAATATCAAGTTAGTAATTTTGGTAGGGTAAAATCACTACAAAGGTGGAGTGGAACAAAATATTACAATAGAGAATATATTTTGAATAATTATGTAAATAAGAAAAATGGTTATGTATATGTTTACTTAACAAAAAATAATAAAAGTAAAAACATAAGACTGCATAGACTTGTAGCACAGGCATTTATACCTAATCCTAATAATTATTTATATATAAATCATAAAGATTGTGATAGAACAAATAACAATGTAGAAAATTTAGAGTGGTGTACTGCTAGTTATAATGTAAAATATTCATTTACAAATGGAAAAGCAAAAAGTAATTTCAGAAAGAAGGTAAATAATGTTAAAAATTAAAGATAATGTAGATTTAAGAGAACTAGAAAAGTTTGGTTATAGATTATCAAATAATGAATATGTAAAAGAATTAGATTTAGATTATGATAATGATATTATTTT
>Ga0326511_10000928_pt1 | contig 25060 bp, 25 predicted proteins | sample 0_2496_0518_D_FD_203701 | JGI IMG/M metagenome (GOLD analysis project Ga0326511, IMG submission 203701) | Bovine rumen microbial communities from UC Davis, California, United States - 0_2496_0518 | ecosystem: Host-associated > Mammals > Digestive system > Stomach > Rumen | place: USA...
GCCCCTTCATCCAGAAGATCGGTTATATGGAGGCGATGCCCGTCGTCACCGACCCGGGAGTGCTCAACCCCTACGAGTTCATCGGTGCCGTCATCAACCGTCGTCTGCCGAACCCCTTCATGCCCGACGCTCCTCAGCGCATCGCCATGGACACCTCCCAGAAGCTCCCCATCCGCTTCGGTGAGACCATCAAGAAGTATGTGGCTCGCGGCCTCGACATGTCTAACCTCGTGCTCATCCCCCTCACGCTGGCAGGCTATGCCCGCTACCTGAAGGGACTCAAGGACGACCTCACGGCTTTCGAGCCCTCACCCGACCCCATGCTCTCAGAGTTGCAGGCCATCGTCGCCCCGCTCGAGATTGGCAAGGCCGATCAGGACTGGAGTCCGCTGCACCAGCTCTACAGCCGCAAGGACGTCTTCGGCCTCGACCTCTATGAGGCAGGCCTCGGCGAACAGATCGAGGGCTACGTCAAGGAACTCTACGCCGGTCCCGGTGCCGTCCGCAAGACGCTCCACAAATACGTGCAAGCCCGCTAAGCCTCCATACATAAAAACAGAAGAATAAAGAAACGGAAGTCTCACGGCTTCCGTTTCTTTATTCTCATCTTTGGGGAACAGATCAATGACCTGTCCCCTGTGATCCACCCGTGATCCATTGAGGAGCAAGAACTGCCATTTTAGGACTATTATGAAGGATATGAAGGATGTTTTTACACATTTCCCTATAGCAACATTTATCCGACAGAATAATGTTTTTCCTTAAGCGAACTTTGCCTACAATCCTTCATATCCTTCATATTTACTGATAATCAGAAACTTAAAAAATAGGGGATGTTGAAAATGAGGCGATTTTAGGAGCCCTTCACGCCAGTTTTGGGTCCGGTTTCTGAGTTCTTTTCGTTTTTCTTTACACAAAAAAAATAGCCGTTTTTTGCCATTATTCGCCCTTTTTCTGCAAAAGCCCTGCCTTATTTTGCAAAAACCCTGCCTTATTTCACCAAAACCCATCCTTAATTGTTTTTGGGGAACGCAGAGACGCAGAGACGGATGCTTCGCTGTGGATACATCGATGATGAAACGGTGCTCATGCTCGCGGCGGCACCGCTCAAGGTCCGACTCGCCAGGACGGTTCCTGCCTGGAACGTCTATCTTGCCCAGGATGTGCAAGAGCCGTGTACCCCTACAGAAGAGTTAAATTCTTATTTTTTCTGCCACGTACCGACGGCCTACGATGAAGAATTATCTCTGCATGGCGACGCTCGCTTTGACGGGCGCCATGATGATGACCGGTTGCTCGGGCAGCGACGGCGAGGCGATGGCCGTCTCTTCTACCTCATCCTATTATATTCCCTGATTTTCTCCAGCATCGCATCAAACCACACTTTGGAGCCTGGTTTCTGATAGCGATGATTACCTGTGGCCAACGGTGCGAAATCGGTTCCGCACTCATCTGTGAGAGTGACGATGCCGCGCTCAGAGAGCGTGAAAAGAGCGTCGCCATCTACGGCCTGAATCACGGTCATCGGATCCCACATCTTCTGCCCAGTATCGCAATCATACGTCATATAGACCTGCTTGATGGGGTGAACGTCAGTCCAGTCGATGTCACTGATCACTAATTCAGGTCTGTATTCGATCTCGTTGCCCACCTCCATGGGTGAAAATACGACATCCACTTCGCGAGGCCACGAATTAAAGAGCAGGTTGGCATAGGTCGGATCCTGAAGGAAATTATAGTCGGGCTCATTCGACGATGCGAATACGCCAGCCATGAGATAGAGGCATTTCACCTTCTGGCGTACCAGTTCCACGCCCGTGAGCAACGAGAGGTCATCGGGACCGGAGTGCAGCAGTTGAACCAGACAGGATACAAAGCCTGTCGAGCAGATGCTCACCGAATGGTCGGGCTGCGAAACCAGCAACTGTCGGTAGAGCTGCCACCCGTTGGGCAGTGTAGAATAGTCGCTTACAGTTCTCTTGAACATAAGTTCCCCGTTGTCGGTCTTATGCTTGTAGAGATTCCTGTAATCGATAAACACCGCAGGATTCTTGATACCGCCTCGTTCCACACCGACGGGTACGTTGCCATAACCGAAATACGTGTTCATCATGTCAGCCAAAGCGCCATATTCCTCACCATGACGATCCACCACGACACCAAGCAGTTTGCAGCGCCCCTCGTCTGCGTAGTGATAGAGCATCTCCAAAGCGATGAGGTCATCGGTCGAAGAACCAATATCCGTGTCGAATATCACGAGGGGTACACCCTCGTAATCTGCTTTTTCTGATTCTACGGGCTTGTCGTCATTGTCCTCCGTACACGATAAGAGTGAAAATGAGCCGCAAACGAGGATAACGGCCATCATCCATTGCACAATTTGTTTCATTGTCATTGCGGTATTATAGTTATCTATATATTTTAAACCTCTCTAAAAGTGGAAACCGTTTGCAAAAGTAATTGAAGGCGCAGAAGCATTTTGCAACAGCGTACCAAAAATCCCCCGTTCGGTGAAGAACGGGGGATTCCTTTTTTATGGAGAGTGTTACTTATTCTGCCATATCGAAGGGGATGACGGAGAAGGTGAGCTTCTCGTAACCCTCGAAGTCGTCGAACTGCACCTGGAAGTTGGCATACTGGTAATAGTTGCCACCCGTGTTGTGAGAGTCCTTCACCGACTTGCTCTTTGCCAGAGCATTGAGGATCTTGTTGTAGATCACCTTGTCGTTGTTGGTATCCTCAATCTGGATAGCCATAGAGGTGACCAAACCGCCCTCAATCTTATAGGTGTAGTCACCTGCGGAATAGAGCTGGAAGGCATCAGTCTCAAGGATGGTCTCGAGTTCGCCGACAGCAGCCACGAGATCTTCTTTTGTCCAGTTCACATAGTTGATGGGCTCAAGGTTCTCGTCGAGCTTGATATATGTGGTGTCAACCTCGCTGGTGACATTCTCTTCTTCGGCAAAAACAGCCGTGCTTGTCAGCATCATCATGCCAACAAACATCATTTTCATCATTTTGTTCATCATTTTCATCTTTCTCTTCTCTTTTGTAACCTTTTGACGGTGCAAAGATAGCAATAATTAAGATTACCTCCAACTCTTTTTGGCAAAAAATTCAAAAAATATCCGCTTACGGCCGACTTTTTGACTAAAGTCAACCATAAGCGGTATCAAATTGTCATCCAAATCGCGAAAAACGCTATCGAACTGGTTTTATGACGTATGTAAAATCGTAGTCACGATAAGGCAGCATATACTCCTCGCGAGGCCATGCGCCCCAGGAGTTGACGCAGCCGAGTCCCATCTGGCGCTGCTGGATATGTACCTGAGTGAGCGGACGCTCCACGAGGTCGCCGCTATGACGGCCGATGGCCTTATCCTTCACAGGACCGTCGTCGAGGTCTTCCGTGAGGTAGTTGAGGGCGCTGACCTCGATGGGGACACCAGCGTAGAACTCAAGTCCCTTACCCTCAGCATCGAGCACGCGGAACCAGCGCACATCGGTGTGGTTGCCTGACTCCTGCGGACGCACATAGGGGAAATACTCATCGGCAACCTTAGCCTCATAGACACCGAGGAACTCGGAGTCGTGACGATCGCAGTAGTTCTCGACTGGTCCGCGGCCATAGTACTTCACGCTGTTGTAGGCCTGTGGCATCTGGAGCTGCATGCCGTAGCGGAACATCGGGGCTACCTTGGCCTCGTCGTCGGCATCGAGCTGCTGGCGGATGATGACCTCTCCCTCGGCGGTGAGGGTGTAGGTGAGTTTGAGGGTGGCCTTGACAGCGGGCAGTTCAAAAGTGGCCTCAGCACCGTTGTCCTCGACGTCGAACTCCTTGAGTTTCATCTCGGGGTTCTTCCAGACAGCAAAGCGCTCCTGGAAGCGAGCACCGTAGTCATTATCCGTCGGGGCGCGCCAGAACTCTGGCAGGATGGAGTGACGGTCGAGCAGCATGGGCTTGCCATCGACATCGAGATAGTCGATGAGTCCCGACCACTTGCCGATGGTCAGCGTGGTGCCTGCGGCAGTGAGCTTGAGATAGCTGATGGTCTCCTCTTTGGTGATGCCAGGAGTCTCGACATCGTCGGAGATGACAGGGAACTGATAGGGCTGGATGCAGAACTGCTGGCGGGCGAGCACCTGCCCTTTGTCGATAAGGGGCTGTGCCTCGCGGCTGCGGAACTCGAAGTTGACGAGTACTTCGGCATCGGGATGATGCTCGAGCACGCGGGCCACCGTGGCTTTGAGCTCGGCATCGGTGATGAGCTTGCGCTGCTGGGGAGCGATGTCTGAGACATCGATGGTGCCACTATGACGACGGATGGTCCAGACGAGTTCGAGGTCGTCGATGTTCTTGAAGAAGTTCTCATTATAGACCTCAAACTGGCCTTCCTTCAGGTTCTTCTCGGTGATCCATACATTCTGGTAGTAGTAGCCCACCTCGTAGGCATGGGGATTGAGGCGACGATCGGGGGCGATGATGCCATTGCAGTTGAAGTTATGGTCGCTGGCGGGATAGCGTCCGTAGTCGCCACCATAGGTGAAGATCTCCTTACCCGTGACGGCACTCTTGTCGCGGAGGCCCTGATCGACGAAGTCCCAGATGTAGCCGCCCTGATACTTGGGGTACTTGCGGATGATATCCCAGTACTCCTTGAAGCCACCCATCGAGTTACCCATCGCATGGGCGTACTCGCATTGGATGAGCGGACGAGGATTGTCGCCCTGGGCATACTTCACGCAGTCTTCATAGCCCAGGTACATCGGGCAGAAGATATCGGTCTTGCCGTTCTGACGAGCCTGTTCAAACTGGCAGGGACGCGTCTTGTCGTAGGCCTTCACCCAGTCGTAGGCCCGTTCAAAGTTAGGACCATAGCCAGCCTCGTTGCCGAGTGACCAGACGATGATGGAGGGATGGTTCTTATAGGTGATGACATTGCCTTCCTGACGCTCGATGTGCATCTTGGCAAAGGCCTCGTTCTTGGCGAGTGTCTTCTCCTTGTAGCCCATGCCGTGACTCTCGAGGTTAGACTCAGCGGTGAGGTAGATGCCGTATTCGTCGCAGAGGTCATACCAGCGTGGATCATCGGGATAATGGCAGGTGCGCACGGCATTGATGTTAAGCTGCTTCATGATGCGGATATCCTGAATCATGCGCTCTACGCTGACGACGTAGCCGCCATCGGGGTCGAGCTCATGACGGTCGGCACCCTTGATGAGGATAGGCTGGCCGTTGACGAGCAGCTGTCCACCCTTGATCTCTATGTGGCGGAAGCCCACTTTCTTGCGCACGACTTCCAGAACTTTTTCACCCTGTTTGAGCTGGAGCTCTAATATATATAAATAAGGTGTCTCCGCTGTCCAGGGCTTCACATTCTCAACAGTAGCCGTCATACCTTCAGCCACCTGCTTGCCGTCGGCATCAAAGAGACGAGCCTCAAGCTGTGCCTTACCAGCGACCTTCACATCGACATTGAGCAGTCCCTTGCCGTCGGCATAGTCCTGACCAATCGTGATATCCTGGATATGCACCTTCGGCGTGGCATAGAGATAGACCTCGCGGGCGATTCCTGTAAAGCGCCAGAAGTCCTGATCCTCGAGATAAGAGCCGTCGCACCAGCGCATCACCTGCATGGCGATGAGGTTGCGGCCCGGCTTGAGGTACTTCGTGATGTTGAACTCAGCAGCGACCTTAGCATCCTCGGAGTAACCGACATAGCGGCCGTTGACCCATACGGAGAGGTTGCTGGTGGCTGAGCCTACATGGAAGAACACCTCCTGACCTTTCCAGTCAGTTGGCAGGTCGAAAGTGCGGCGATAGGAACCGGTATAGTTGTTGGTCTCGCCAATATAGGGTGGATTATTCTCGAAGGTAGTACACCAGGCATAGCCCATGTTCTTGTAGATCTTGTCGCCATAGCCGTTGATCTCGAAGAGTCCAGGCACAGGGAAATCGACCCACTTGGAGTCGTCGTACTTCAGGGAATAGAAGTCCTTCGGCGCATTCTGATGATCCTTGACGAAGCAGAACTTCCACGTGCCTTCCATTGAGAGATAGCGGGCGGAGGCGGCCTTGTCGCCACGGGCCTTGTCGATGTTCTCGAAGGCAAAGAAATGAGCGCGTCGCGGCTCACGGTTCACCTGATTCACACTGGGATCTTTCCATACGGGTGTCTTGTCGGCTGCCAGCATCGGCCATGCTACCAGACAAGCAATTGACAATAGTAGTTTTCTCATATTCGTAGGGTTATTGTTTTGGGTTCAGAATTATCTTGCAAAATTACACAATTCCCGGCTATCGTGCAAAAATGATGTCTTAATTGATGCTAATTCGGGGATTTTTCGTATTTTTGCCCTCAGAATATGAAAAAAGAAGAAAGATATGAGCGGATACTGGCCCACTTCAGGGCGCAGATGCCCAACGTGAATACAGAACTGGAGTTCGGCAGTGTGTTCCAGTTGCTGGTGGCAGTCATCCTCAGCGCGCAGTGTACGGACAAGCGCATCAACCAGGTTACGCCAGACCTGTTTCGCCGCTACCCCGATGCGAAGGCGATGGCACAGGCAGAGCCTGAGGATGTGCTGGAATACATCAACAGCGTCTCCTACCCCAACGCCAAAGCAGCCCATCTGGTGGCGATGGCAAGAGCATTGGTGGCACAGCACGGCGGCGAGGTGCCTTCGGACATGAACCAACTGCTGGATCTGCCAGGCGTAGGCAGGAAGACTGCCAATGTGGTGCAGAGCGTCGCTTTCGGAAAGGCCACGCTGGCGGTGGATACCCACGTGTATCGTGTCGCCCATAGGCTCGGCCTCGTCAGCAAGCGTGCCAATACGCCCTTTAAAGTGGAGCAGGAACTGGTGAAGCACATCCCTGAGGCAGACATTCCCGATGCCCACCATTGGCTGCTGCTGCATGGACGGTATGTATGTACATCAAGAAAGCCGCACTGCGAACGGTGCGACTTTGCTGATATCTGTCCTAAGGAAATCGAGGGATCGAAACTGGGATAACCTTCTCTTATTACTTGTCTTTCGGCTTTTCCTTCGCTGGCATGGGTTTCGGCTTATGATGGCCGCCCCACTGCTTGAAGGCATTGCGATGGAACTTGTCCTCGGCGAGGATGACACGATAGACTTTCTCGGCAGGGAGGACGCTGAAGAATTTGTTGTGATAGCACTGCAGCACCTGCTTCAGTTCTATCTCCTGACAGTCGCGCTTCTCGACAGCCTTCTTGAAGGAAGCCTCGTCTGTAGGCTTGTTCTTACGAGCCTGCTTCATCTGATTATAAATCTTGCGCTGTTTCTGCTGCATCTCCCTGTAGAGCGGGAAGAATTTCTCGGCTTCCTCAGGCGTGAGCTCTGCCTCTTTCGTGATATACTGCTCCATATCGGCCTGGAACTTCTCCGGCGAGAACTTCTGGGGATCATGAGCACGAACCGTCGTAACGGCCAATGCAAAAGTGAGCAGACAAAATAGAACCTTCTTCATCGTTTGTTTTTAATCTATTAGTTTTCAGCCAGATATGTATAGATATCCTGATTGTCGATCATCATGTAGTCTGCAGCTTCATCGAAGGTAGCATCGCTAGTCTGCTCCTGCTGGACGGCAAGCTGTGCTGCAGGCTGCGTAGCGACACTCGTATCGGGCTGGGACTGCCACAGCCATACACTGACCACAAGCACAAGCGCACAGGCAGCTGCATAAAGCCACGGACGCATCCGCACCATAAGTGCGGGCTTGCGCCCCTTGCGCGATGGCTCTACAGAGACTGGACGTTCGGGCAGCTGCTGCATCATACGATCGGTAAAGCTGTCGAAATAGCCATCGGGAACCAAAAACGGATTCCGCTTCCCTACTCTTTCCTCTATGTATTTTTCTTCGTTCATCGTATGTTTGACGTATGATTATCCAAATAGTTTAATCCCGCGACTTAAAAAACTCAGAAATTTTCTTCACCGCAATGTGATAGGAGGCCTTCAACGACCCCTCGGAGGTGTTGAGCAACTGACCCATGTCGCTGTACTTCATCTCCTCGAAGTAGCGCAACTGGAAGACCGTGCGCTGAACGTCGGGCAGCGAGGCGATGGCTTCCTGAAGCTGTGCCTCGATCTCAGAGCCGTCGAAGTAGTTATCGGCCATCAGGCTGTTGGCTACCGTCGTCTCCTCTGTGCTGACAGTCTGCTGTTTGTTGCGTCGCAGGAAATCCAGACTCTCGTTGATGGCAATGCGTGAGAGCCACGTGCTGATCTTCGCATCGCCATGAAAGCCGTCGAGCCCGTTCCAGGCCTTGAGAAAGGTATTCTGCAACACGTCGTTGGCATCTTCATGCGTGAGCACGATACGACGTATCTGCCAATACAGCTGTTCACTGTACTGTCGCACTACTCGCTCAAAGGCACTCCGTTGTGTCTCTGGATTCAGTAGTTGAGCAGATAAGTCACGTTCGTCTGTCAAAATCACAATTGGGAAAACAGCCAAGGCCGTTAGCGGACGGAAATCTTGCGGACCACGTTGCCCACCTTGACGATATAACAACCTTTGGGAATATTCAGTTCGAATTTCTGTGCCGGACTATCAATCTGTTCCTCCATCACCTTACGCCCTGTCAGGGAAATAACCTCAAGGGTCTTACCCTCCCCTCCATTGACATAGAGGATACCCTGCGCATAGGTAACCGATGGTTCGAGATCCCGATACTCCAATACACCAGCCTCATAGTTTGGGGCTGCACTGGCTGAAACTGGTGACACCAGCAGAAGTGCCAGAATAGCGGAAATATGGAGTAACTTTCTCATCATTGATATGATAATTTGGTGCAAAAGTAGGGAATTCTTCTGAAAAATCCAAATTTTCTGAGAGAAAACTGCAATTTCAGGGGGTTCAGACATCAAAAATGTCCATCTCGTTGGTCAGAAACACATTGTCGAACTCTTCCTTGGCTTGTGAGAGCAAAACCTGTTCATCATCGTAACGCGAACTGTAGTGGCCGAGCAAAAGCCGCCCTACTTCGGCATCACGCGCAATCATAGCCGCCTGACGGGCCGTAGAGTGACAGTATTTCTCAGACTGCAACAGACGATCGTCGCCATAGGTACTCTCATGATAGAGGGTATTGACGCCCCTAATGAGGTCCTTCAGTCCTGGAAGATAACGTGTATCGCTGATATAGGCATAGCTACGCGGAGGGTCTGCAGGTCTCACGAGACGGGCATTGGGGATGACTTCACCATCGGGCATCGTCCAGTCTGCACCGTTTTTAATATTCATCAACTGGCTTCTGGGGATTTCATAGGCCGCCATCACATCAGGACGTATATGCGGCAGCGTAGCCTTCTCACGGATGAGGTAGCCACAACAGGGCACACGATGCTCCAACGGTACACTCAGCACCTCGATGCTACGGTCTTCATAGACGACCTTATGGACTGTCGTATCAACGGGGTGGAACACCACCTCGAAATCGAGATCGCGGGTAAAGAAACGGATCTGACGCTCCAACTCGGAGCCCAGGGCCTCAGGTGCATGGACATGAAGACGCGCCGTACGCCCCAACAATCCGAAGGTGGAAATCATGCCTATCAGACCAAAGCAATGATCACCGTGAAGATGGGTGATGAAGACATGACTCAGCTTGGTAAACCGCACACGACTCCTACGCAGCTGCATCTGCGTACCCTCGGCACAGTCGAGCATCAGCACCTTATCGCGCACCTCCACTACCTGTGACGAAGCGTGATGACGAAGGGTGGGAAGCGCACTTCCACACCCTAAAATATGTACTTTGAACGGTTCCAAAAGAAATAACTTAGATTTTGTTGAACTCGTCGTTAGTATCTTCCAGCTCCAGTCCGTGAAGATCTACCTTCGGTTTCTCCTTCCAACGATTGTACTCGAAGGTCTCTGTCTCATCACTGGGCTTACCCACAGTGCGATAAGCCAGCGTATCTGGCCCCAGCGTCAGGATCTCGTAGCGATTCTCCTCCTGTTCGTCACCACCGCCTTCACGCACCAGCAAGATATCCAGGTTGCCGTTGAAGATACGCCATGTGCGATAGATAATGGTACTCTGGTCGATGCTCTCGGCCACACCACCTTCCTTGATGCGAATACCAATCTCCGCACTGCCATCGATAGGATCGGGCATCACCCAATCGCCCATCAGCGTATTGAGATTGATGACAATCTGGGCATTCTTCTGAGCCTTGTCTGTGACGACTGCCAGACGATCTGCAGGCTGGAATCCACCGAAGACCTTACCGTCTTCCTCTGCCTTCTCTAAGTTCAGCTTCAGCGTATCGCCGCTATCAGTCAGCATCTCCAGAGTTGACATACCAGCACTGCTGGTACAGATACCATAGATTGTGAGGTCACGCGGTACCAGTTCTTCCAATGAGGTCGTGTCTTCACCATCGACCGCAGCCTGTTGTTTGTTTCCACCACAACTACCGAACGTCATGACACCAGCCACGACCAATCCGAAAAAAACAGATTTCTTCATATTACCTTAATGTTAATTACTTTTCGTTTTGCTTAGCCTCTTCCCACAAACGATCCATCTCTTCGAGCGACATCTCACTGAGTGGCTTTCCCATCTTGATGCTATGAGCCTCGATGTAATTGAATCGATTGATAAATTTGCGATTAGTTTTCTCCAGCGCATTGTCGGGATTGAGCTTATAGAGACGGGCCGCATTGATGACAGAAAAGAGAAAGTCGCCCAGTTCCTCGGTAGAGCGCTCTCTATCCTCACGGTTCAGCTCAGCTTCCAGTTCACCCAATTCCTCGCGAACTTTCTTCCACACGTCCTGACGATCTTCCCAGTCGAAGCCCACGTTACGGGCCTTATCCTGTATGCGATAGGCCTTGATCAGACTCGGCAGTGCCTCAGGCACTCCTGAGAGTACGCTCTTGTTACCATCTTTCTCCTTGAGCTTGATTTGCTCCCAGTTCTCAAGAACCTGTGTGACTGTCGTCACCTTGGGCTGATCAGCCGCCTGCACCTCATCAGGCACGTAAGGCAACGGCTTGGGGTCGGCAGCATCGATCTGTGATGGATGATAGACATGCGGATGACGGGTAATCATCTTCCGCGTAAGGGCGTTACATACATCTGCCATATCAAACTGTTCTTTCTCCTCAGCAATCTTGGCATAGAAGCAGATGTGCAGCAAGACATCCCCCAACTCCTTACAGATGTCATGGATGTCGTTCTTGATCAGCGCATCGCAGAGCTCGTAGGTCTCCTCTATCGTATTTGGTCTCAGGCTCTCGTTGGTCTGTTTCCTATCCCAGGGACAATTCGTCCTCAATGCATCAAGGACATCAAGGAAACGCCCAAAAGCCTCCATTTTTTCTTCTTTCGTGTGCATAATTCGTCAAATATTGGGGCAAAGATACAAAATAATTGAGAATTGGGATTTGAGATTTGGTTTTTTTTTATAATTTTGCACCGATTTTAGAGAATTAACATCAAATATATATGGAACTTGCAAGTAAATATGACCCAAAAGAGGTCGAATCAAAATGGTATCAGTACTGGCTTGACAATAAACTTTTCGCCAGCAAGCCCGATGGCCGTGAACCCTACACTATCGTCATTCCGCCACCAAACGTGACTGGCGTGCTCCACATGGGGCACATGCTGAACAATACGATTCAGGACATCCTGGTGCGCCGTGCCCGCATGGAAGGCAAGAATGCCTGCTGGGTACCGGGTACTGACCACGCCTCTATCGCAACAGAGGCTAAAGTGGTGAAGAAACTTGCTGAGCAGGGCATCAAGAAGCATGACCTGACACGTGAGCAGTTCCTGAAGCATGCCTGGGACTGGACTGACGAGCACGGTGGCATCATCTTAAAACAACTGCGCCGTCTGGGTGCCAGCTGTGACTGGGACCGTACTGCCTTTACAATGGACGAGAAACGCTCGCAGAGCGTGATCAAGGTGTTCGTTGACCTCTATAACAAGGGACTCATCTATCGCGGACTCCGCATGGTGAACTGGGATCCGAAGGCGCTCACCGCCCTCTCTACCGAGGAAGTGATCTATCGTGAGGAGAAGAGTCACCTGTTCCATCTGAAATATTATGTGGACGGTCTGAAGACCCTCGACAACGAGGAAGCACTCAAGGCTGAGGGTAACGTCATCCACAAGGATGAGAAGGGTTACTATGCCGTAGTGGCAACCACACGTCCTGAGACCATCATGGGTGATACTGCTATGTGTATCAACCCCAAAGACCCAAAGAACCAGTGGTTGAAGGGCCGCAAGGTAATCGTACCGCTGGTGGGTCGCGTGATTCCCGTCATCGAGGACCGCTATGTAGATATCGAGTTCGGTACGGGTTGCTTGAAGGTGACTCCTGCCCACGACACCAACGACTATATGCTGGGTAAGACCCACAACCTGGAGACCATCGACATCTTCAATGCCGACGGTACTATCTCTGAGCAGTCGCCCCTCTACGTCGGTATGGACCGTATGGACTGCCGCAAGCAGATTGCCAAGGATCTGCAGGAGGCTGGTCTGATGGAGCGCATCGAGGACTATACTAATAAGGTAGGTTACTCAGAGCGTAATCCAGACACAGCTATTGAGCCCCGTCTCTCATTGCAGTGGTTCCTCAAGATGAAGCACTTTGCCGACATCGCCCTGCCCCCAGTGCTCAACGGAGAATTGAAATTCTATCCTCAGAAATACGTAAACACCTATAAGAACTGGCTTGAGAATATTCAAGACTGGTGCATCTCGCGTCAGTTGTGGTGGGGTCATCGCATTCCGGCCTACTATTATAATGAGGCAGGCGACTACGTGGTAGCCGAGACTCGTGAAAAGGCTCTGAAGCTGGCTCAGGAGAAGGATCCGAAGATTACGGATGCCGATCTGCGTCAGGAAGAGGATGCCCTCGACACATGGTTCTCAAGTTGGCTGTGGCCTATCTCCCTCTTCGACGGCATCAACAATCCTGGTAATGAGGAGATCAAATACTATTATCCCACCAACGTCCTCGTGACTGGTCCTGACATCATCTTCTTCTGGGTATCCCGAATGATTATGTCTGGTTACGAGTATGTGGGAGACATGCCGTTCAGAAGTGTCTATTTCACAGGTATCGTCCGCGATAAGCTGGGACGCAAGATGTCGAAGTCACTCGGTAACTCTCCTGATCCTATCGAACTCATCGAGAAGTTTGGTGCCGACGGTGTGCGCATGGGTATGATGCTCTCTGCACCTGCAGGTAACGACATTCTCTTCGACGAGGCGCTCTGCGAACAAGGACGTAACTTCAATAATAAGATATGGAATGCCTTCCGCTTGGTGAAGAGCTGGAAGGTGGCTGACATCGAGCAGCCTGAGACTGGCAAGATTGCTACTTCATGGTTTGAGGCCAAACTGCGCCAGACCAACGCTGAGGTTGAAGACCTCTTCAAGAAGTATCGTATCTCTGAAGCCCTGATGGCTGTGTATAAGCTCTTCTGGGACGAGTTCTCAAGCTGGTATCTGGAGATGGTGAAGCCTGCCTATGTGAACGGTGAGGCACAGCCCATCGACAAGCAGACCTACGACAAAACACTCGAGTTCTTTGAGATTCAGTTGAAGATGTTGCATCCGTTCATGCCGTTCATCACCGAGGAACTCTGGCAGCACCTCTACGACCGCAAGGAGGGTGAGAGCATCATGCGTGACAGTTTGCAATTGCCTGCTCCAACCAATGATGACGATAAACTGGCAGCACAGATTGAGAGCGTGAAGCAGATCGTATCTGGCGTACGCATGGTCCGCTCTTCGAAGAACATTGCACCGAAGGAGCAGTTGGAACTGCAGGTTGTCGGCAAGAACGACTACGAGCAGTTCAATACAGTCATCTCGAAGATGGCCAACCTCAACGCCATCACTGTCGTAGCAGAGAAAGACGCTACCGCCTCCGCCTTTATGGTTGGTACAGACGAATTTGCTGTTCCCCTTGGTAATATGATCGACGTTGAGGCAGAGATTCAGAAGATGGAGGCTCAATTGCAGCACCTCGAAGGATTCCTGGCTGGTGTGAAGAAGAAACTCTCCAACGAACGTTTCGTGGCTAATGCGCCTGAAGCTGTTGTGGCACTGGAGCGCAAGAAGCAGAGCGACTCTGAAGAGAAGATTGCCGCCCTCAAGGAATCAATCGCAGCCTTGAAGAAATAAACATTCGTATCAACAAACAAGGACAAATTAATAATATAATAATGAAAAAGGTATTCGTTCATACGACTTTGCTTGTCGTCATTGCCATAATGACCATGATGACAATGACAAGTTGTAAGAGTAGCAAAAAAGATCCTTATGACGTCGCAAGCGCTATTCTCGCCAAAGACTGGGAAGGATATATCCAAGATCAAAAGGAGAACGGCTCCGGATGGAAGGATATGGATCGCACCAAGGTCACTATTCACTTCCAGAAGACAGCAGACTCTCCCTTCCGCGGCATCGGGTATCAGGTTGAATGGGATGATGATGGTAGTATGAAGGACAAGAACAAATTCAATTGGACCATTACCAGCGAACGCATCGACATCGACTACGATACCTGGACAGACGTCTTCATTGAGTTCAATCACGATGTATTCCAAGTTGACGCTAACCAGTTCAGGGGCGAAATGTACGATGGTAAGCAGCACAGATATCTGTTTGACCTGAAGCCGACACTAGCCGTTGACTGGAACAGATACTTCAATTAATATCGGAACTTTACCAAACAAAAAGCGAGATGCCCCAATTGTGAGTATCTCGCTTTTCTATTATTATTTCAGAAATACTATCTGATGCGATCCATCGAACGAACCAGTTTCTCGTCAGCAATGATAGCGTGACGCGCCATCAAGTAGAGGATGCAGGCGATAGCAGGGAAGACTGCCGGCCATGAAGGACGGAAGTCAACTGAACCCCAAGACTTATCCCCTACTGTCTGTCCGACAACAAAATAGCAGACATACCAACCTACAATCAACAAAGCATTGAAGAGGCAGAACAAAGCCTGCAACTTACGATTGCGATACAAGAAGATGGTATAGGTACCAATGGCCGTCGTAGGCAATAGTACCGCAAAGAGAGGCCACGTATCAAAGTGATGCTTGCCCAGCGGATCCGTAAACCATAGGTTATAAACCTTTGCGACCTCAAGGCCAACAGCCTTGAAAGAACCAATCTGCATACAAAGACAAATGACGGTCATAATAATGGCCGCCAAGATATAAAGTGTCTGTTTACGTTGAATCATGACACGCTACTGATTTGTTAGTTCTCTTCAGAAGAGGTCTCGCGCATCGGATCACGCCAGTAGATTTTGTCCTCTACGAATTCCTGTGTAGCGAGAAGCGTTGGCTTCGGCAGTTTCTCATAGTAACGAGAGATCTCAATCTGCTCACGATTCTCGAACACTTCCTCGAGGCTATCGTTATAAGAAGCAAACTCAGCCAGCTTCTTGCTCAGGTCTTCCTTGATCTGAACACTGATCTGGTTAGCGCGCTTTGCGATAATAGCAACACTCTCATAGATATTATCCGTATCACGACAGAGGTCCATGATGTTGCGGGTTACGGTATTAACCGGTGCTTTTGATTTCTTGTAATCCATATTTTAATCTTTAATGACTTTTTTACATTTTGCGATATACTTCTCGGCAGTAGCCACATTCTTCGACTCCGGGAATTCGTTGATGAAGCCGTAGCACTCGTCTTCAGCGTCGCGATAACGCTCCAGTCGCTTCTCCTGCGTACTGTTCTCTGCCAGCTGGAACTTACTCTTCATGATGAGCACCATGAACTCCTCACGCAAGCTGCAATAAGGATAAGACTTCAGTGCATTCTGCGCTGTAATGATGCTGGCGTTATAGTTACTCTCGTCATTGGAGTTGATATTGCCGAAATAACCACCGAGGTTATAATACAGTTCAGCAGCGAGATACTCTTTCTGGATAAGTTTGTCGTAAAGCAAGTACAAACGCTCCTGGGCTCTATCACGTAACTTGGAATCAGGATATAGATCCATGAACTGCTGATAGGCATTGATGGCGCCATTCGTCGGAGACTGATCGAGACGCGGTTCTGGCGAACTCTCGAAGAGCGACTGCCCTACGTAGAAAGCTGCAGGCTCAGCGTAGATACCACGCGGATAGCTGGTACCATACTTCTTGAACGTCTCTGATGCTGCTTGATAGTCCTGATTGTTATATTGTGCCATACCCAGCATATAAAGACACTCTTGCGCTTCCTCAGTGCCTTTCTTCATCGTCACCAGTTCTTCCAACAACGTGGCTGCCTGCTGGAATTTGCCGCGAGCAAAAAACTCCTTGGCATACTCATATTTGGCTTCTTGGTCTCCGTACTTATAAACAGCATTAAACTCTGATGCACAACTGCACATCAGAAAAGCGATGCATGAGAGTAAAATGATACATTTCTTCATATCGGGGTGCAAAGTTACATATTTTTTTGTACGCACGACGCGTATTTGGTGGATTTTTTGAAAAAATTAATAATATTAGTGAGAATATGGGGCATTTTCAGGATCTATGTTTGGTTTTTTGCGTGCTAATTCGTATCTTTGCATCTTGTTATGGGAAAATTCATACTTACATCAGATTATAAGCCTACAGGAGATCAGCCAGAGGCCATCCGTGAACTGACGGAGGGGTTGGACCGCGGCGACAGGGCTCAGGTTCTACTGGGTGTTACGGGATCAGGCAAGACGTTTACGATGGCGAATGTGATTGCACAGCACAATCGTCCTACCCTCATCCTGAGCCACAACAAGACGCTGGCACATCAACTTTACATGGAAATGAAGGAATTCTTCCCTCAGAATGCCGTAGAGTATTATGTCAGCTATTATGACTATTATCAGCCTGAAGCCTATTTGCCAGCAACGGATCTATACATTGAGAAGGATCTCGCCATCAACGACGAGATTGACAGGCTGAGACTCTCAGCTGTATCAAACCTGCTTTCAGGCAGAAACGATGTTGTTGTTGTCTCTTCCGTTTCCTGTATCTATGGTATGGGGAGTCCCGTTGCCCTACAGGAAAATGTCATAGAACTACACGTCGGTCAGAAACTTGACCGCAACGCATTGTTAAGAAAATTAGTACAGTCACTCTATATCAGGAACGACCTCGATCTTCAGCGTGGCAACTTCCGTGTAAAAGGCGATACCGTCGATGTGGCAATGGCCTATAGTGAGGTTGTCCTGCGCATCACTTTCTGGGATGATGAGATTGACGCCATTGAGGAATTAGACTCAGTGACTTACGACCGCTTAGCACGCTTCGAAGAATACAAGCTCTACCCTGCCAACCTCTTTATGACCTCACAAGAACAGACTAATATCGCCATCCACGATATTCAGGACGACCTGACGAAACAAGTGGCCTTCTTCGAGGAAATGGGAGACCCCATGAAGGCTCAGCGCCTCAAGGAACGCGTGGAATACGACATGGAGATGATCAAGGAACTCGGTCATTGTTCAGGCATTGAGAACTACAGTCGCTACTTCGACGGACGAAAAGCTGGTGAAAGGCCTTACTGCCTGTTAGACTTCTTCCCAGAGGATTATCTGATGATTATCGACGAGAGCCACGTCTCTGTTCCACAAATCGGTGCTATGTATGGTGGCGACCGCAGTAGGAAGACCAACCTCGTAGAATATGGTTTCCGTCTGCCTGCTGCTTTCGACAACCGCCCACTCCGCTTCGAGGAATTCCAGGAGGCTATACACCAAGTCATCTACGTCAGTGCGACACCTGCCGATTTCGAATTAGCAGAGGCTGAAGGTGTCGTAGTAGAACAGGTGATTCGTCCGACAGGCCTATTGGATCCAGAAATAGAAGTGCGTCCCAGCGAGAACCAGATTGACGACCTGATGGACGAAATACTAACACGCAGCCATCGTAAGGAACGCGTACTCGTCACGACGCTTACCAAGCGCATGGCCGAGGAACTCACTGAGTATCTGTTGGATCACGGTGTCAAGACCAACTACATCCATAGCGAAGTAAAAACCCTTGAGCGCGTACAAATACTTAACGACCTTCGTCAAGGTGTCTATGACGTGTTGGTAGGTGTGAATCTGTTGCGTGAGGGACTAGACCTGCCGGAAGTATCGCTTGTCGCCATCCTCGATGCCGATAAGGAAGGATTTCTCAGAAACCATCGTAGTCTGACGCAGACCGCAGGTCGCGCAGCCCGTAACGTCAATGGTAAAGTGATCATGTATGCCGACACCATTACGGCCTCTATGCAGCGTACTATCGACGAGACCTTGCGCCGCAGGGAGAAACAGATCAAATACAACACAGACCACCATATCACGCCAAAGCAGATCGTGAAGAACATCAGTCCGCTGGCACTCCAGCAAGAGAGTCGTCCAGACGTGAAAGAGCTGCGTCGCGCTATGGCACCCGAGGTCTCTGGCACGTTAGTAGCAGACCCTATCGTCGAACGTATGACAAGGCCGCAGCTTGAGAAGAGCATTGCAGAGACCACCCGTCTGATGAAAGAAGCCGCCAAGAACCTTGACTTCCTGCAGGCTGCCCAGTACCGTGATGAGATTATCAGGCTACAAAAGGAACTTGAACTGAAATAAAGTGGAAACGAAGTTGGCAAAAACGTGAAAAAAAGACAAAATGGATGTTAATCCATGTAATCCGTGCATGATTTCTGATTATTATTTGTAAATTTGCCCGAAATTTCAAAACTTAACAAGATGAAGAAGCTATTATGCATGTTACTGATGCTGCTACCAATGATGGCATCTGCACAAGACAATACTTGGGAACGCATCAATGTCGAACCCGAGCAGAAGGACAATCCAGATGCTAAATATCTGAAGGAAGATGCAGTGCCGGAGATTGACGGCAAAGTCTGTTGGACAACAACTATCAGCGCCCCAGGCAAGTCAGGCAAGCAGATATACGACATTCTGCTGGCCCAACTGGAGAAGATGACCAATGAGCCCAACCAGATCAAGAACAGTATTGTTGCCGTCAAGGATGAGCAAGCACTCGAACTTGGCGCCGTATTCCATGAATGGCTGGTGTTCAAGAATGCGACATTCTCACTTGACCAGACACAGTTCAACTATCAGATTCTTGCTAGTTGCTCTGATGGCAAGGCCGATGTGAAGCTAACGCGTATCACCTATGATTACGATGTCAGTCGCAAGCCCATCCGCTATATAGCAGAAGAATGGATCACCGACAAATACGCTGTCAACAAGAAGCGTACGAAACTCTACCCCATTTCCGGCAAGTTCCGTAGAAAGACCATCGATCGCAAGGATTTTATATTCAACAAGTTCGAAACGCTGCTTAACGAGAAACAATGAGCAAGGACCAGATACGCAATTGGCTGAATATCATCTTTATGATAATGGCCGTTATCGGAGTCATCTATTATCTCACCAAGGATCGTACGACAGGCACCTATATCATCTTGATCGCCATGTGCTTCAAGATTGCGGAATCATCTTTGAGAATGATTAAATGAAAGCAAGACTTACACTGCTGTTAACGTTGATACTGACCGTGACTAATGTCGTGGCCCAGGTCACTTACAACCAAATTGACGAGTCGGGTAACATCACCCAGCACTCTGAGAACGACAACTTCAACAAGCACAACAACGACACCACACGTAACAAGGAGATACCCAAGGGACTCTATGTTTGGACGATAGACAGGAAATTCGGCGACGTAATTCCTGCCATTCCCGATACCCTGCCTCATCTCTTTATGAACACCACATTCAATAATGGTATGTACGGTGAATACAACACTACGGGTAGCAACTATACCTCACGCCTGAGCCGTATCTTCATCAATCGCCCAGCTACACCCGATCACTTCATCTTCACCCAACCGTACAGCTTTACGGAAAAGCGTCCGGAGACCTTCCTTTTCATGAATACGCTGTCGCCCTACACCAATATTGAATATGACAACTGCGGTGACAAGACGAACGGAGAAGACCACATCGACGCAAAATTCGCCGTAAATGCCGGCAAACGCATAAACGTTGGCTTCGATCTCGACTATGCCTACGCACGCGGTTATTACTCCGACCAGAACTTGTCGCACTTCAACGCCACACTCTTCGGATCATATCTTGGAGACCGCTACAACATGCATCTCTTTTTCAATGCTGGCCATCGAAAGGTGACCGAGAACGGCGGTCTCGTTGACGACAATTACATCACGCACCCAGAGTCTTTTCAGGATAGTTACGCTGAAAACGAGTTGCCCATGATGCTGCGCAGCAACTGGAACCGAAACGACCATCAGCATCTGTTCCTTACCCATCGCTACAACATCGGTTTCTACCGCAAGGTCAAGATGACCGAAGCCGAGCTTAAGGCCCGTGAATTTGCAATAGCCTCAAAGAAAGAGAAGGAAGCGAAGGAACAGCAGAAGCTAGAAGGCAAGGACGGCAACTCTGCCATCAAAAAGCCAGAGCAGAATAAGCCTGCAGGCCGCCCTGAGAATGCAAAGATCATGGGTGCAGAACCCAAGAAAGACTCGATTACCGTTGCAGCCATCGACACCACACGTATCAAAGTAGATAGTCAAGCCGCCATCGACAGTCTGAATCGCGCACAGGCCATTCAGGACTCCATCGATGCCACCATGAAGAAGGAATATGTACCTGTGACAAGTATCTTCCATACGTTTGAGTGGAACAATGACGCACATATCTATCAGGCATATGACACTCCAAGCCAAATAGAGAACTATTACAAGAACACCTATTATAAGAGAGGACCAGAATTCGGCAACGACTCCATCTACGACCAAGTAAAAGCCACGCAGATTAAGAACACCGTTGGTCTTGCCCTTCTGGAAGGTTTCAACAAATATGTGAAGGCAGGCTTGAAAGGCTTCGTCACCTTCGACCATATCAACTACCGCATGCCAGACGTATTGGATAATGTGGGCTATCTGGCCGACTGGTCAGAGAACAGCATCAGCTTGGGTGGCGAACTGAGTAAGGCACAAGGCAGAACCCTTCACTTCAAGCTCAGGGCAGAGACATGGGCTGTAGGTCCCTATGCCGGACAGCTGAAACTCGACTTCAATACCGACGTGAACTTTGCGCTCCTGGGCGACACCATGCGTTTGGCTGCTAAAGCATTCTTCCATCGTCAGGCACCCGTCTTCTTGCAGAAGCGATTCCACTCGAAGCATTTCTGGTGGGACGATGAAGACAAGAGCATGGAAACGCGTACGCATATTGAGGGCATCTTCAGCTACGAGAAGACAAAAACCAAACTTCGTGTAGCCATCGACGAAATACAAAACTACATCTATTACGGCATGAGCTACAATGCGACGAAAGAGGGACGCAACCTTATGACAGCTGGTGTATTCCAAGAGACGGGCAACATCAATATCCTTACAGCTCAGCTGCATCAGAACTTCCGCTTGGGTCCTCTCAACTGGGAGAACGTCATCACTTATCAGAACAGCAGCAACCAGGATGTGCTGCCTCTGCCCACATGGAATTTCTTCTCGAATCTCTACCTGAAGTTCAAGATTGCCAAAGTGCTGGGTGTAGAACTGGGCGCAGACGCTACCCTCTTCACCAAGTACTATGCCCCCGACTTCTGTCCGATGATCAATCAGTTTGCCGTACAGCAGAATGAAGCCAGCCGCGTAGAACTAGGCGGTTATCCTTTCATTGACGTCTATGCCAATATGGTATTGAAAGGTGTTCGTTTCTTCGTGATGATGACGCACGTAAATCACGGCTCAGGCAACCGTATGGCTTTCCTCACACCCCACTACCCCACGAACAGCAACGTGCTGCACTTAGGAGTATCGTGGAACTTCTTCAACTAAATCAATAGTAAGCCGACGCTGACGCACAGGCCGTAGATAAAGATATTGCGCGCTGTTTCTCCCAAGCAGAGATTCAGCGCTTTTCCTTGATAGATACGTTTAATCTTCAGATAGGTAAGCACATGCAGCAGCAGATAGAGGAAGGGGAACAGGAAAGCCAGCAGATGGCCATTCAGCCAGAACGTGCCACCCAAGATGACAGCACCGATGCCTACACCCAGATAAAGCTGCAGACCAGCCTTCGCACCCAATTTCACGATGATGGTGTTCTTCCCAGCCAACCGGTCGTTGTCGCGATCGCGGAAGTTGTTTACAATCAACAAGGCATCAATCACCATTCCACAAGCCAGTGAGGCAAGGAACACCTGCCACGTAAAGGTATGCAGCTGGACATAATACGTACAGCAGACGGGCACGATGCCGAAGAATACCAGCACCAGGATATCCCCCAGCCCTTGATAGGAAAAGAAAGTCGTATAGAGGAAAGCAAACACCACGCAGAGTATGCCAATAAGTACCATCTCCAGTCCACCATACCTAACAAGCGGCAGGCCGATGATACAGGCGATACAAGTCGTAGCTGCTATGGCTCGCTTCATAGAGTCGAGCTTCACCCATCCTTGCGCACAAGCCCGACGGGGTCCCAGACGTGTCTCAGCATCATCAGTGCCATTGGCAAAGTCAAAGAAGTCATTGATAAAATTCGCATCGATCTGCATGGCAAACGAGAACAGCAGACACAACAGGAACGCCGTCCAACTGAATACGCCATCAACATAAAACTTTGCATCCGTATAGGCAAGTGCCCCACCAATCATCACTGGGACGGCAGCACCTGTCAACGTTTTCGGACGAGCAGCCAACAGCCACGCCTTCATTGAATCCGTCTTGATTATCGACTCTTCCATCACTATTTTTCTGATTTTTCTTGCAAAAGTAATCAGTTTTTCGTATATTTGCAAAAATATTCGCCACTTTTTATGATTAGCAATAGCCCAAGTCTGGATTTAGTGGAGTTCATCGAGACCCAAATCCTCCCCAGATATGCCGAATTCGACCGTGCACACAATCTGGAGCACGTCACGCGCGTCATCCGCAATTCACTGGAACTTGTCAAGAGCACAGGGGCCGACATCAACATGGTCTATGCCATCGCCGCCTATCACGATCTGGGTATGTCGGGCCACAGAGCCGACCATCATCTGCGTGGCGGAAAGATTCTCGCTGCTGATGCCAGACTGAAGAAATGGTTCTCGCCCGAGCAGCTCAAGATCATGAAAGAGGCCGTAGAAGACCATCGGGCCTCTGCGAGCCGTGCGCCCCGAAGCATCTACGGCAAGATCGTGGCCGAAGCAGACAGGGATATCGACAGCGATACCGTCTTCCGTCGCACCATCCAGTTTGGACTCAGCAACTATCCGGAACTCGACAAGGAGGGCCATTGGAAACGTTTCCAAGAGCACATGCAGAGCAAGTATTCGAAAGACGGCTATATCAAACTATGGATACCGAACTCCCCCAACGCCCAAAGGCTGAATGCGCTGCGCAACATCATCGCCCAGCCTGAGCAACTGCGCAAGGAGTTTGAACGTCTGTTTGACGACGAGACGCAACCCTAAGGCTCGCGCTACCTGAGGTACATATAATAAATGTATGCGAGTACTGCTACCAGAACCAATGTGACAACAGTACGCACCATGCACGACACCACGCGTTTGATAATCAGAAACGCAATGATGATAGCCGCCAACATGGCGAGATAATAGCCTACGTTCTCCATTTATTTAAACATTTTTCTAAACTCTGTTGGTACTGGTGTCTCAAACTCCATCGGTTCTCCCGTCACTGGATGATGGAAGCAGAGCAACCACGCATGGAGGCAGAGACGATGCAACGGGTCATCACCATTGCCGTACTTAGGATCACCACAGACAGGATGCCCCATATCAGCTGAGTGTACACGGATCTGATTCTTACGTCCTGTCTCCAGTTTAAACTCCACCAGAGAGTGCTCTGTCGTACGATCCAGCACATGATAATGTGTCACCGCATACTTTCCACCGTTATCAACTGGAGAAGAGTACGTTATGTATGCCTTATTATCCTTCAACCAATTAGCGACAGTACCCTCATCATGCTCCATCTCACCAGAGCAGACAGCCACGTAGCGACGGTCATACACGATGTCGTGCCAGTTGTGTTCGAGTATCTGTTCTGTCTCCATATCCTTCGCATAGACCATCAGTCCGCTGGTATCACGATCCAAGCGATGTACAACGTGCGCCGTACACTTCTGACGCGACTTCTTGAAGTAGTCATCCAATACAGACTTGACGTTCAGCGACGAGTGGCCTGCAGCCATAGAGAGGATGCCGATGGCCTTTTCAACGACGATAAGCCACTTGTCTTCGTAAACAATTTTCACATACCTGCTCTTGAAACCCTGCTGGTTGCGCTTGGTCTTCGACACCGCAATCTTCATGCCGCGCTCCAGCGGGAAGTCAAACTGCGAGACGGTCTTGCCGTTCACCTTGATACCCCTGCCCTGCAGCGTTGCCTTGATTTTCGACTTCGACTGCGGCACGTTTGCCAACAGCCATTCCAGCAGCGGCATCGGTTCTGCCACCGTATAGTGCTCGTAGTCACCCTCACGATTATAGCCTGCGTTGTATCTCATTGATGATCATTTACTCGATTTCACGCTGCAAAGTTACGGAAAATCGAGTGAAATACAAAACAAACTGCCATTTTTCCGCACTACACACCAAAGAAAATGGATACTCTGCCGAATATCGACAAAGTATCCACAACATTTAGTATAATTAGTAATAGTAGTGTGATCAATAGAACTTGAAGTAGCGGCGGGCATTGTTGTAGCTGATGTCCTCCACCATACGACCGAGAATCTCCATATCGTAAGGAAGCAGACCTTTCTCTACATCATTACCGAGCAGGTTGCAGAGGATACGACGGAAGTACTCGTGACGCGGATAAGAGAGGAACGAGCGAGAGTCGGTCAACATACCTACGAAACGGCTCAGCAGACCCAGCACTGAGAGCGCGTTCATCTGCTTGATCATACCGTCCATCTGGTCGTTGAACCACCAGCCAGAACCAAACTGTATCTTGCCCGGCTCACCACCCTGGAAGTTACCCAGCATCGTAGCGATGACCTCATTGGCACATG
>Ga0326511_10000929_pt1 | contig 25055 bp, 22 predicted proteins | sample 0_2496_0518_D_FD_203701 | JGI IMG/M metagenome (GOLD analysis project Ga0326511, IMG submission 203701) | Bovine rumen microbial communities from UC Davis, California, United States - 0_2496_0518 | ecosystem: Host-associated > Mammals > Digestive system > Stomach > Rumen | place: USA...
TATGATACTTTTGTATTTCATGGTTCTGTGATAGCTGTTGACGGACAAGCCTATCTGTTTACAGCCAAGTCAGGAACAGGAAAATCCACACATACAAGGCTATGGCGTGAACTGCTCGGAGACAGAGCCGTTATGGTAAATGATGACAAGCCCTTGCTTTCCGTACAGAAAGATAAGATTATCGCTTACGGAACGCCCTATAACGGCAAGCACCGGCTCGGCAGTAATATTGCCGTACCCCTGAAAGCTCTCTGTATTCTGACCAGAGCAGAGAAAAATCATATTTGTCATATTACTAAATCACAGGCCTATGCCATGCTGGTACAGCAGGTCTACCGACCTCAGAATCCCGTGCAGATGGCAAGAACTTTACAGCTGATAGATCAGCTTGCTGAACGGGTTGAGCTGTATCAGCTCGGATGCAATATGAATATTTCGGCGGCAGAAACCGCCTATCATGCAATGAAAGGATAAATTAACATGAAAATCAACAGCGGATTTATTGCACACAATGACGGAGAAGATATGCTGCTTGTCTCAACCGGAGAAACAAAATTCTCAGGCCTCGTCCGCAGTAATTCTACAGCAGGTTTTATCATCAGCTGTCTTCAGAATGATACGACAGAAGATCAGATTGTTGCTGAAATGCAGAAAAAATGGGAAGTCTCTGATGAAATAGCAAGACGTGATGTCCGGAAGATCGTAGATCAGCTCAAAGGCATCGGAGCAATTGATGAATAAATCTACTTTTGAAGAACAGCTCGCTCAGAACGGGAAACTGATCTATACTAATGTCGGAGACAGCATGATGCCTCTGATCAGACAGGATAAAGATCTGCTGATTATCGAACCTGTACAGGGCAGACTAAAAAAATATGATGTGCCTTTGTATAAGCGTGATACAGGTCAGTATGTTCTGCACAGGATTCTGAAAGTCCGTGAAAATGATTATGTCATCTGCGGAGACAATCGCTGGCAGAAAGAGTATGGCATCACTGACAGGCATATCATCGGCATTCTGACCGGAATCGTGAGAGACGGCAGAACAGTTCCTGTGACTGATAAGAAATATCTGTTCTATGTTCATTTGTGGTGCGATTTTTTTCCGATTCGCGCATTGATTGTCCGCATTGGCATGAAATGGAAAAAAATACGCAGACGGAGAAAAAAATATGAAACATAATGCAATCAGCTGGCTCTGGAACGTCACCGGAAAGAAAAAACTCTATGTCGGTGCATTGATGCTTATGCAGACTCTGAACGGCGGTTCAGGAGTGCTGTATGCTCTGCTGCTGAGAAATATTGTCGATAGTGCAGTGGATAAAAATCAACCGCTGTTCTGGCAAAATGTCATCTGGACAGTATTGCTTGTACTTGGTCAGGTGCTGATCCGTGCAGTGATTCGCTTTCTGGAAGAACAGTCACGTTCTGTACTTGAGAATCAATTCAAAAGCCGATTGCTGAATGCGGTTCTGTATAAAGATTTTGCATCAGTAAATGCTGTACATTCCGGCGAATGGCTCAACCGTCTGACTAATGACTGTATGGTAGTCGCAAATCATTTTACAGAGATTCTCCCCGGAATCGCCGAAATGATTGTAAAACTGATCAGTGCAGCGGCGATGATTATCATTCTGGATACAAGATTTGCAGCAATTCTGATTCCTGCCGGAATTGTCCTGTTATTCCTGACTTACGTATTCCGGAAAACACTCAAACAACTGCATAAGAAAATTCAGGAAAAAGACGGAAATCTCCGTATTTTTTTTCAGGAACGGCTCGGAAGCCTGATGATGATCCGCTCTTTTGCTGCCGAAGAACAGATTAAAGCAGAAGCCGATCAAAAAATGCTTACTCATAAAGCTGCAAGAATGAAGAAAAATCATTTTTCTAATCTGTGCAATATCGGCTTTCAGGCCGGAATGCAGGGAATGTATCTGCTCGGAGTCTGCTACTGTGGTTATGGAATTCTCACCGGAACGATCAGTTATGGAACACTTACTGCAATCACACAGCTGATTTCACAGATTCAGTCACCGTTTGCAAACATTACAGGCTATCTGCCGAAATTCTACGCGATGACTGCTAGTGCGGAACGGCTTATGGAAATTGAAAATTTTGAAGATGATTGTGAAAATCCTCCGAAATCTATACAGGAAATTCAGAAATTCTATCATGAAGATTTCAGGGAACTGCGTTTGCAGAATGTGGAATTTACTTATTTTCCCGCTTCTGAAACTGTAGGGAATCTGTCGAAATCCACAATGCCTGTAGTTTTGAAGAAAATCTCACTTGCAGTGAAAAAAGGCGAATATATCGCCTTTACCGGACACAGCGGATGCGGAAAGTCAACAATTCTGAAAATACTCATGTGTATTTATAAACCGGATGCAGGCGAACGTTTTCTTACAGACAGTTCAGGAAATCACTGTCAGTTAGATGCCGCATGGCATAGATTATTTGCTTACGTTCCTCAGGGAAATCAGCTCATGAGCGGTACGATTCGGGATGTTGTGACATTTGCAGATAACTCCGGTCGCTATGATGAAGAAAGAATCCGGAATGCCCTGAAAATTTCCTGTGCAGAAGAATTCATCAGCGAACTGGAAGAAGGTATGGATACTGTTCTCGGTGAACGCGGAACAGGCCTTTCAGAAGGTCAGATGCAGAGAATTGCAGTCGCAAGGGCAGTTTTTTCAGGCAGTCCGGTTCTGTTGCTTGATGAGGCTACCAGTGCTCTGGACGAAGCAACGGAACGGCAGCTTTTGCAGAATCTGAAACAGATGACGGATAAAACTGTTCTGATTATTACGCATCGTCCTGCTGCACTGGAAATCTGTGACACGATTTTTGAAATTACAGAAAATGGTATCATAAGAAAAGAGAGGTAACATGGAAAAAGAACAATTCCGCAGCAATGCAATGGATATGTTGTATCTGACACGGTGCGCCGTGAACGGAGAAGTGCCCGATAAAAAAAAAATCAGCCAGATAGATCTGGATTGTTTATTTATCGTGTGTCAGAAACATATTCTGACAGCCTGTGTTGCATATGCACTGGAAACGGCTGGTATCAGAAATCATGATTTCATTCAGGCAAAGGAAAAGGCAATACGCAAGAATATTCTTCTTGATGCTGAACGCCGCAAAATTCTGAACCGTCTGGAACAGGAACATATCTGGTATATGCCACTGAAAGGTGCTTTGCTGAAAGACTGGTATCCTAAATTGGGAATGCGGCAGATGTCAGATAATGATATTCTTTGTGATAAGAAATATCGTGCAAGAATCAAAGAAATTATGCTCGATATGGGCTTCAGATGCGATCATTTTGAATCCGGAAATGATGATGCTTATTTTAAAGAACCAGTCTGCAATTTCGAGATGCACAGTGAATTGTTTGCTGTTACACATGTCAGCAGTCTGTATAAATATTATACAGCTGTAAAAGAACGGCTTCTGAAAGATGAAAATAATGCATATGGCTATCATTTCAGTCCGGAGGATTTTTATATTTATATTACAGCACATGAATATAAGCATTGCACCGAAGGCGGTACGGGAGTAAGAACACTTCTGGATACTTATATTTTCATGAAAAAATTTGATAATATACTGGACTGGTCTTATATAAATGCTGAACTGGAAAAACTCGAAATCACGGAATTTGAACAGGGAAACCGCCGACTTGCAATGAAATTCTTCTCCGGCGAGAAACTGACAAAAGAAGAAACAGAACGGCTGGATTATTATATTTTCTCCGGTACATACGGATCAATTCAGAATAAAATAGATATTGCTCTTGAAAATAATTCAAAATCGCAGTATTTTTTCCGGCGTATCTTTCCGACAACAGATCAGCTCAAAACATACTGGCCTTTCTTTTACCGACATAAATGGCTGCTTCCTGTTTTATGGATTTATCGTCCGATACGGGGTCTGCTGTTTAACACTAAGAAAGTAAAGGCAGAAATGAAATATTTAAATAAAAAATAATAAAACAGGGGATTATCCCCTGTTTTATTTATATTTTTATTTCAGAAGCATTTTTTTCAAAGCAATCAGATCAAAAATATTGATAACTCCATCATTACAGAGATCAGCATTTTTCCAACTAGTCAGATGACCTGTTCCGTGCAGATATTTTTGAAGCATAATTATATCAGCAATATCTGTTTTTCCATCCAGATTGACATCCCCAAGCAGAGAAGCACTCTCACCGGAAGCCGATTTGATCAGAACCGTGTAATTTACACAGCCCGAACTCTGACCATTTGTGCCAAGTGTGACAGTATCTCCCTGAGAAACTGCTTTAGAATATACTGTAAAGCTGACATCATTCGAGCTGACAGCCGTCAGATTTGTTTTAGTATAATCATTCAGCCATGCAGGAGCTGTTGTTACTCGGCTGTCCATGAGAATATAGACAGTTTCATCTGTACCAGCAGTAAAACTTGCAAGTTCAGCATCTAAATTTTTAGAGTCGCAAGCGGTGCTAATTGCAGCAGTATTCTGCAATTCTTCGGGAAGCTGAGTAAAAGTCACATCTCTGTCGCCATAGACAGGACTTCCCACAGTAATATTTTCAGAGAGTACCCAGTCAGTGAAATTTTCGCAGTCATCAAGTTCAAGATTCTTGATATAGGAATTTCCGGCGATCGCAGAGGGTTTCGCCATAGCAGTATAATTCACCAGATTATAAGAGCCTCCATTCGTACCGAGTGTGACAGATTCGCCCTTTTTGAACTGCTTTGTATAGAGATTGAATGTTACATCATTGGAAGTCACAGCTGTCAGAGCGGTTTTTGTATAACTGCTCATCCATGCCGGAATAGTTTCCTGACGGGCATCCATAGCGATATAGAGCGTCAGATCAGTACCAGCAGTAAAACTTGCAAGATCAGCATCATGATTCTTGGAATTGCAGGCAGTCAGAAGCGTTTCAGAGCCTTGCAATTCAGACGGAAGATTTACATAAGTAAAATCACGATCGCCGAAAACAAGATCATTTGTGAGCAGACTGGAATCTATTTTCCAGTTCAGATAATTATCCGTATCTTTTACGAGCAGATTCTTAAACAGATTGCCTTCAATCGGATCGACTTTGATGATTAATTTCCAGTTCTGATCGTTACTGCCGTTGCATTCCCACTGGAGAATATTGGCATCAGCATCTTTAGAAGCGGCAAGAACGCCTAAACAACTGTTATCTCCTGTGTTTTTTGTACAGATCGTATAAGTTCCGCTGCCGTTATCGACAAATTTGAATAACTGCGCATCAGACTGCGTATCAGTATAGATATGAATATTCGTACCGTTATCGGCCTTACCGTAATCGAGATCGAGCAGATAAGTTTTTCCGTCAGCGGTTTCGCTGTACAGACGATAGTAACCATTTCCGGCATCTTCGAGTGTCCAGCCTGTCAGACCGTCAGCTTTTTGAACGACATTATTATCAGCGGGATCAACAGTCATATACAGATTACTGTTAGCATTCTGAATCATATATTTATGATTTGTATCAATCACAGCACCTTTTTTACCGTTCTGATTCTGATTGACGGTACATTTCGGCCGAGCCGGAATATCATAGCCTGTTCCTAGGAAAAAGCTGGTATGCGGAGGCTGATTATAAGCCGTCTGTTGAGCAGAAACCTGTGTTCTGTACTGAGGATCATGCATCAGACATTGAATTCTGTAATCAGTATCATAATCAGTACAATAGATTCTGATTGCATCACCGCTTGCTTTGCGAACGATCAGTTCTTCACGCCAATCGCCGAAAATATCAGCAGAAAGACAGGGAGTGCCTTTTGTGGTATTGCAAGTATAGAATCCATCAGTTACGAGCAGATTTGTAATTGTAGTTTTTCCGGCATCTCCGGTCATTTTGGAGATCGTTGCCGGAGAATCAGTATAGCCGTCCAGAATTTCACGTTCTAAATCGCCGTCCCAGTAAGTCAGGAAGTTAATCGCCGGACGGCGGCAATTCAGTGTATTGCCTTTAGTATCTTTTACAGGCATAGAGCCGTCAGATTCCTTATTGCCCCAGAGTTCCGTACCGGCATTGCCTGCCCAGACGTTATCGGCACAGCATCTTCCTGTATCGCCTGCACCATTGTTATGGAAAATAATTTTTTTCTGATCGCAGTCTACCAGAGTCACACCATAGCCGGATGGTTTTTCCTCGTGACAAATCCAGAGTTCCATACCGGGGTTAGTCGGGTCGAGATCGCCTAAATGCAGAGCATCGCCGTGACCCTGTTTTGTAGAATAATAAAGTTTGCCGTTATCATCAATAATAGCGGCACCGGTAACGATTTCCTGTCTGCCATCGCCATCGACATCAGCGGCCATAGAATTATGATTGCCATCGCCGTAAGCATTCGTAGAAGAATTGGAATTTCCTGAATCATAATTCCACATCTTGACGAGTTTTTTATTTTCGACTTTATAAGCAGTAGCTGTCAGACGGGTATAATAGCCACGTCCGGTAACAACGCAGGGATGCACACCATCGAGATAAGCCGTAGTTCCCCAGAATCTGTCTACACGGTTTCCGTAGCTGTCGCCCCACGAGCTGACAGTACCTCGGGCGGGTTCATAATTGACAGTATCCAGAGCCGCACCGGTTTCGCCGTCAAAGAGCGTATAATATTCATTACCGCTCAGGACATAGCCGCTCGAATTGCGATAATCTTTAGAAGCATCACCGATGACTTTGCCTTTGCCATCTATAGTACCGTCAGCAGTTTTACAGGTCATTTCTGCTTTGCCATCGAGATCGAAATCTGCAACAAAGAACTGTGTATAATGAGCACCGGCACGGATATTCACACCTAAGTCGATTCTCCAGAGTTTTGTGCCATCCAGTTTATAGCAGTCGATATAGACTTTATCAGTTTTGCCTTTCTGAGAATTATCTTTTGAGTTATTCGGGTCCCATTTGACGAATAATTCATAGACACCATCACCATCGACATCACCAACAGACATGTCATTTGGTGTATAGATAGAACTGGGCCGATCGAGTTTAATATCATAATAGGCATTAGCGGATTTGAGTGTACATGTATCGCTGGAAATCAGGCTTGAACCGTTATAGCATTCGACTTTGTAATTAGAATTTGCTGAACCGCTTTTATCCAGAAAACAAGTAGCACCGTTTGTTTTTTCAGTACTGGTATAGATAAGTGTATTATCACGATATAATTTAAATACTGCATTATCCGGATCAGAAGCGAGAAATCTCCAGCTGACGAGCATACCGGAAGCTGTTCCGACTGCATTGATACCTCTGTCGAGGTATTCTACGACAGGACTTGAAGCGGCGGCGACTGGTATGGATGTAACGACTGACATGCCGCTGAACATAGACAGACACATCATACCGGAAAGCATACCGGCACGGATTCTTTTCTTTTTCATGATGATATTCCCCCATGATGATTTTGTTTATTGATTTAATTATAAAACGATTTATCTATATATCTGTATATAGAATAGCATATTTTATTGCATTTGTCAATTGCAGAAATAATACAATTTATTGCAGATATGATTTTTTTCAACAAGCTGATAATAAAAAAACTGTCGCATGAGATATACGACAGATTTTTTTTGATTATGACTGTAATTCGTTAAGATAGATTGTCTTGCTTAATTGCAGGGCGATATAATCGCCTCTTTCGTAAATATCCTCCGTGAGTTCACACAGCAGAACGCCATAGATCGTAGTACCGTAAAACAGCGTGAAAGTAACATAGCTGTTGCATTTCAGAGAAAGTTCATTTCTTGAGAAAATATTGCTGATATGACAGCTTTGTCTTTCTTCCGGAAGAAGATAGATTTCACCGGATTTCAAAACGCATCTGAGCCGGATGGATTTCGGAAAATCAGAAGGATTGTTTTCATTGAACCGGAATGAAGAATCAAACAGATAGACAGCTGCATTTTTCAATCCGAGTTTATCAATATTCCGGAGCATATTTTCAATATTTTTTTCCGGAGAACCAGTATTTTTCATTTCCAGCATTAAAAATTCCTGTTCTGAGCGGATGCTTTCAAGATGTGCTGTATTTTCTCTGCTTCTCTGTTCGGAAAGAGCACAGATCGCTCTGTCTTTCATTCTCAGGAACAGTCTGTTGAGCATGATGTTAGCGGCAATGGATTTCTGCCGGATATTGATGACGCTTTGCAGACGCTCTATGCTTTTGATTAATTTTCCGGCATCAGTATATTCCATAGCACCTTTTTCAAAAAATTTATCAATCATTTTCTGAATCTGATTAAAATTCTCGATACTCATATAGCGTTTCTGCATAGCAAACAGCATTTTTGACATGAATTCATAGAAAAGCCGCCGGAGATTGACAGCTTCTCTGTCGATATAGCTGTTCCGGTATCTGTAAAAGCAGTCATCGAACATTCTGTAGATAAAAGCTGAACTGCCGTTCATCATTTCCTGTTCTGTATAATCATACATATCGTATTGAAGCGATTCTCTTCCATAAAGACGAGTCGGAACCAGAAACGAGCCTGTTTCCTCTCCGTTGAGTTTGCAGAGCAGGACATCAAGAGCTTTTTTACCCAGTGTACAGCAATCCGCACCGACAGAGGACAGAGAAGGTTTCATTTCTCCGGACAGATGTGTATTATCAAAACCGAATACAAAAATATCTTTGCCGGCGATCAGATTTTTTTCCTGCATTGCGGCATAGAGTCCCTTTGCAGTTGCATCGTTGACACAGAAAATTGCCTGTACATCGGGATTATTTTCAAGAAGTCTGCCGGCTTCCGTTTGGCATTGGCTGGACATATCTGTTTTTTCATAATTCCTGTCGGAAAAGCTGATATGATTTTCTTTCAGACATCGGATAAAAATATCTTTTCGGGCACAGGCATCAATATTATCATCTCTGCCGCCCAGCATACAGAAACGGGAAAGCCCGTTGATATTGACCAGATAATTGACAGCTTCACGGATTCCGGATTCGTTATCATAATTAATAATCGTTTCGCCCTCGATGTCCGAAGCAATGAAGACTTTGGGAATATTCCGGAAATTCTTGAGATAACCGGTTCTGATATGTCTTTTTTTCTCCGGAGTCATACTGCCCAGATGGATGATCAGGCCATCAAAATTGCAGATATTATCAAGTTGAAAGACAGAATTATAGACAGTCAGATAAGCATGACGGGCTTTATCTGCGACAGCTTCTTCGCCGTCATATTTTCCGGCGAGGACGATCAGACGGATATTTTCATGAGAGGGGAGTGCATTGGCAACGCTCTGAATCAATTCTTTTGAAAAATCTGTAAAAATATTTTCCAGAATCAGACCGATAATTTTTCTGTTTTCTGTTCTGTTCATTGCTGACCTCCGGTAGAATCAAATCATTTCTATATCAGGGCAGGGCTTTGAAAACAGATACCCCTGAGAATAATCAATGCCATAGGCAAGCAGTTTCTGCTGAATCGCTTCATTTTCCACGAATTCTGCAATAATCTTGCTACCTCTGGTATTGAGTTTTTTCCATCCGGCCATAAGGGCGACCAGATTTTCGGCTTCTCTGTCCTCACAGCATTTCCGGATGATAGAACCGTCTATTTTGAGATAATCTGACTGAATACTTGCGATATGTTGCAGATTGGAAAAACCGCTTCCGAAATCATCAATAGAAATCTGTGCCCCGAGATTATGAATTTTATCTACGAAATTGATCATGATTTCATAATCATCAATATCTTCATTTTCGAGAATTTCGAATACGAAATTTTCAGGATGATCGGCAGTAGAGAGAAATTCATAAATATAATCAATAATTTCAGGATTTTTAATATCTCTGATAGAAAGATTAATACTGACGCTTCGATTTTCGATAAAACGGAATTTTTCAAAGACTTTTCTGATCATGATTTCTGAGATAGAATCATATAATAATCCATAAGATCGGGCGACATCCAGAAAGCTGTTAGGATAGTAAATTTTACCGTTTTCATCTTCCAGCCGCATCAAGGATTCATAATGATGTATTCTTTTTTCAGTATTATCATAAATGCCCTGAAAATAGGGAATTACTTTATCATGAGCGATTGCATAGTTGATGACGTTCACCATGTGATAGCGTTCACGGATGCTTTCTTCATCGACTTTTCCGAATTTGGCATCACGGACATAGAATTGAATATTTTTCTGGGACATTTCCATTCTTGCGGAATAATAGACAGAATTGATATTATCTACTGTACAGTCATCAATCACGCAGAAAATAGGAACAATGGCGATATATTCCTCAGTAGCTTCAAACAGGATTCTCTGGAGTTTCTGCATATCGCTGACGAATTCAGACAAAGCGACCATATAAGACGGTGCACCGATGGCGATATGCCATTTATCAATAATATAAATTTTATAATCATGTTTTCTTGCATAGCTGACACAGTTCGAGATATAATTTTTATATGTCAGACTGATCATATGTTCCGGAAATACGGTTTGCATACTGGAAATATCGAACACATTGATCATACAGATCCGGTCATAGCCTTTGAGTTTGATATCAATATTCATAGCGGCGGCATTGGGAATATCTTCATTTTCTGAATATAATAATTTGAGTTCGCAGTCACGGACAAAGGCTTTCAGGCTGTCTGCGGCGGCAAAATGCTCGGTCTGTGCGAACAGATTTTCGACATCACAGAGATATTCTAAAAGCTCCTGATTATCAGCAACAAGCGTATCTGTATAAGAAAATGCATAGGGATTATATTCCTGTGTAGCGGGTTTTTCGCCGAAAACAGAAACTACAAACGAACAGTTCGCAAACGTATTCCGGCCGTTGACATGAGCAATTTCTCCCTCTGTGATGCATCCGCACATATTGGAATTTTCATAGGCAGAAAGTTCCCATTTGACACAATTGGAATAGATCATAGATCTTGCAATACAGGAATAGCCGAAAATAGTTTCTGCTTTGGGGAAATTCTCGATATGCCGGAATAAAGCACGATTATCAGAAATAATTTTTCTGTCATAAATAAAAGCACGTTTCAGATGTTTACCGGTCTGGACATTATGATTCGCATTGATCATATCCCGTTTCTGATATTTTTCAATTTCAGGATGAGCGGCATAACTTTCGGCATTGATCGGAGCAGTTTCATCAAATACATCACTGATGCTCTGATCATCAGAGAATCTGACAAAAATAGGAATATCGCTGGTTTCTGAATAGACATAAGGAAAGAGATTTGTCAGTTCCGGACGGTTTCTTAATTCATCACCGATGCCGATGCGATATTCTTCAGCGGCATCTTTTCCGTCAAGAGAAAGAATACATGTTCCGAATGTATCAGTAATTTCGACTTCTTTTCCGATCACCTGCACACCGGTTGCATAGGAACTATAGCTTTCGACTTCTTCGCCGCTGATTGCCGCAAGGATAATACCCTTGTTTGTCCAGCCGTTCTGATTGAATACAAAGCCGGAATCGAGAAATTTTTTCAGATTGATTTCAGATGTATTGGCAAGACCGCCGATCATCTGCACACCGGAGAAAAGTTTATTGCAGGTTTCTACAAAGCGATAGACATCGAGATATTTTCTGGTCATGAATGTTAATAATAATTTAGTATTTTGATCAATGACTTCTGCTTTTACTTTGCGGCAGAGTTCTTCTGCCGGAATTGGTTTATCATGATGATCATATGTCGGCAGGAGTGCCGTATGTACTTTTCCGGATTCCATCTGTGTAACGGAGATGACGCACTGATTCGGCATCAGTTTTCCCCAGCTGATCACAGCGGAAGTACTTGTTCCGAAAATATGAGCTTCCGGAACGAGCTGAGCGATAAATTTTGCAAGATCGACAGCTTCTTCTTCAAGATGGATTGCTGTATGAATCCGGATCAGAATATCTCCGTTGAGCGGATCGAGCATCAGCTGACGGAAAGCCTCTGCAAGACGTGCTTTTGAAATATACTGAAAATTCCATGTGAACATAGAGTTTCCTCCTCATCTTCTTTTTTCAGAATTGATTACTCCTGATCAGTCCTTATGAGTCGTTGCAGGTAACAGGAGTAATGCCATCATTGCCGGAGTCATCGGGTATCCGGATACCAGATGGCTTGACAATGATCGTTTCAGTAATTATATAATAAATTTTTTTTGACTTGACATGCTGATGAATTTTTTCTGTTTCAGATTATGAATCAGAATTTTTTTCCTGTTCTATCCGGAACTTTTTATGAATATTATCAATATTTTCCGTAGTTCCGCCGCCCTGATCATCAGGGTCACGGAATTCGCCTCGTTCCACCAGTCTCAGAAATGCATCTACTACATCGCTGGTAAGCTGAGTCCCTGAGATTTCCCGAATAATAGACACTGCTTTTTCAAAATTCATACGTTTCCGATAGGGACGATTGGAATACATAGCATCAAAAGTATCAGCAACAGCAATGATCTGAGCAACACGGGGAATTTCATCGCCTTTGAGTCCTTCGGGATAACCTTTTCCGTCAGGTCTTTCGTGATGGGATTTCGCACCGATTGCCAGTTCCGGCATAACACTGATGTCTTTCAGAACGTTATAGCCCTTGCTGGAATGCGATTTGATAATATTATATTCTTCATCATTCAGTTTCCCTGGTTTGTTGAGAACTTCCTGAGGAATTCCGACTTTTCCAATATCATGCAGAAGAGCAATATTATAATAGCGTTCTGTTGTTTCTTCATCATAGCCCAGTTCTTTGGTGAGCATGGAAGTATATTTCGCCACACGCAGGGAATGCCCTCTGGTATATTCATCTTTCATATCAATGACGCGGGCAAAGGCTTCTACGATTTCACGGATCAGAGTCTGATCCTGATCTTGTTTTTTCAGTAAAATCTGGAGATCATCTGTTTTATGATAATTATTTGTCAGCCATGCGGCAAAAGACATGCTCAGAATCAGAAAGCCGGATGAGATCAGAATCAGCCGGAGCATGAAGTAATTGACATAATCACGGACATCATTCAGAGAAATATCCGTTCCGACATAGCAGACACACTTTCCGGCAGAATCATGTACGGGATAATAGACTGTCAAGACCCAGCCGGTAATATCATTGGATTCAATTGGTTCGATTTCTTCTCCAGCAAGCAGAGCAGGCATATAAGGTTCAAAGGCTTCTTCAATTTCGAGACGATCGCCGACAGAATAGGCCGCTGTATCTTCTGTTTCAGTATCAATTACTACGAAACAGCCGTCTTCCTGTATTTTCATAGCATAGAGATATTTCACAGCTGGAGTATTATTGCAGATACTGGAAAAATTCTGTTTTGTTTCAGCATATCCGGCAGATTGATCACCCTGAGCAAGATAAGTTTCCACCATATCAGCATCGAGTGTATCAGCGGCCATTCTTACTACACCATAGGCCATTTGCAGACGCTGTTCACGGGTACTGCTGGTATAGAGCGAAACGCTGTTCCAAGCGATGACTCCTGTCAGCACGACAGCAACAATGCCGATAGAAATCGTCAGTCTGTTCCGGCGTGAGATACGTTCTTTATCATCGAGAGTATTCAGAAAATCTTTTCCGTTTCCGGAGATATTCCGGCGGTCTGAGGAATCCTGAAGTTCTTCTCTGACAGATTCCGGAAGCACATGAATCATAGACAATGCGGCCAATACAGAAATTGCCTTATCTGCGAGATTTACTAAAAGATTGATTAACAGAAGTATGAAAAACGGTGACAGATTAAGAACATTCTCTGCCTTTTCAGTCAGTGCGGCAACGGAGGGAGTAACAGAATGCTGATACAGAGACCATTCTATCAGAGTGCTTCCGATTCCGCTGATTCCGGTCAGAAGCAGGAGAAACAAGAGATTGCCCCCTGTTTTTTTCTGCAATTGATGACGGAATATTTTTTCTGTACACAATGCTGTCAAAATATTGATGATGCTGAAATATAATGCAGATTCTTTAAAAAATCCACAGATAATATTAGTTGAGAGAGCTGTCAGAATTCCGTAGAAAAGTCCGCATTGTCCCGCTGTGAATATTGTTCCGATTGTATCCAGATACAATGGAAGCCCCAGAGCTTGTGTAAGCCTTGAAAGCAATACATTGAGTGTCACGGCAGATATTACAGCTGTGATTCGTTTTTTACTGAAAATACTGAAAGATTCTGTCTTATTTTTCTTCATGTCTGTTACTCCTTACTGATTATGCGTTTTGAGAAATTTTATAAACTCTGGAGCTGAAAGGGCATTCTGCAATTTTTATTATTATAGCATATAAAAATCACAGAAATGTTACAAAGAATGTATATCTGAATCAATGTATGTAAATTTTTTGTAAGCTTTCAGAAATTATCTGATCTGACAGAGTGTTTCTCCTGTTTGTTATTATAGCATATTATTATAAAATTTTCAAGAATAATTTTTTTGTTTATCAGAAATAGATTTTAACAGACTGTATAGTTGTAATTTTTTTGAATTTATGCTATACTATTCAAAGGTGATGTGTATGAATTATAAACCTGTTCCCAAAAAAACAATAAAACGTCTGGAAACTGTAAAACTCCCAGCTGAACTGGAAAGAACGATTCTTTTACTGAACCTTTGCAGGGAAGCTGATGATGAATTATGGAAAGAATTGATTTTTCTGTATCTTGATAATCTCAGAATACTGGAAAGCAAAGAAAAAAATAAAATCAAAAATGAAATCAGAAGGAGACTGCACTATGAATTATGACATGGATTATGAAATTTATCAGTATATCTCCCAGCAGGTTGAAAATTATGTCCTGCTGGATGATCTGCTTGTCCGGAATCATCTGACTTATCATGCAGCAAAACAGAAAACAGCTTTATTCAAAGAAAAATATAATTTTCTTCTGGAAAAATATCATATCAGAAAACAAAATCCTGTAATGCTCTGTTATGATCTGATTAAATTATTGAATCAATTTCCGGAAAATGAAGAACTGCAATATCTGTATTTCTGTACCGTGACAGATACCGGCCTGCTGAACGAAATCAATTCCGACAGTATTACAGAAGAACAGGCCATCAGAAATTATATCAATCAGAAAAAACAAGTTCAGGAATTGACTGAATTTATGCAGATACAGACAGAATATAAACAAAAATTATCCCAGATTAAGAAAAATATTAAGAAATCTGATTCTACAGAAACTCCCGATTGTATGCAGGAATTCCAGCTTCTGTATGAACTCACAGTGCAGCATACATTCTTGTATGGAGCAAATAAAAATCAGATCTATAAAGATAATTTATATGCTTTGCTGATCTGTCTCAACAACAGCAAAATTCTGCTGCCTCTTAAGCCTTATCTGATCTTTGCAGTACTAAGCCGTAAACACGGCATGATGCAGAACAGAGAAAATTTTATTCCCAATCTGAAAATTGTTTTTGAATATCAGAAATATCAGATTGATACAGATAATGGCAAGAATTTTAATTTATACCTGTCTTATCTGGAATTATATGATCATCTGAAAAGATTTTACATGCAGGATCAAAAAACAGATATTGCTTTCTGTGATTTCTGTTTTGCAAATTCCAGTCCGCTGAGTGAATGGTTTTTTCGCTATTGTCAGCCTGATGCTGATATTCCTATGAATCTCAAACAAAAAATAACAGTTCTCAAATCCCTTTGCTTTCCTATGCTGTATTGCTATGAAGATTATAGTCATTGCGATGTGATTCAGTTTGAATCTGAACATCCTGAAATCTGGAAAAGATGGAAAGAATATGCCCGTCCTGCCATAACTGAAAATTTCTTGCAGGCGGTTTCCTGCAATTCAGATTTATCAGAAATATTAAATAAATTCCCGTATTATGAGAAATTTTCTTCTTATGCCGAATTGTTTCTGTATGAATCTGCTGAAAGAATGCTGGATGAAAAAATGCTGAATCTTGCCGAAAAACTGATAAAATAATCATGTCAAGACAAAACAGTTCCGAAATTTTTAAATTTTTCCGGAACTGTTTTATCTTTACTTTTTCAGGAATTTTTGATAAAATAAAGCCATCACAAAAAAAGGAGGTGTAAGACATGGGATTTTTAGATACTTTAGGCGGCGTGCTTGGCTCTGCCGCTGAAAGTGGCTTTGAAAACTGGATGCGTAATTATAAGCAAAGACTCAGAGATGCTTCTGATTCACAGGTACAGGCAAAATGGGATGAAGTTTCAAACGACTACAGCATAGATGAACGCATCAAACAAGCTACAGAAGATGAAATGAGAAGAAGAGGCCTTTATTATTAAGCTGACCAGTTCAGGAGCGTTGCAACATACGCTCCTCTTCTCTTTCAAAGGAGTGATTTTTTATGTTAATGAACGGCGAAGTGCTGACAAGTATCAGCGATCTGAAACGCTGTTTCTGTCTGGATGAACTGCTGTATAGTTACTATAACGGCGAACTGGAAATTTTTCTGGAAAAAACAGGAGAGTACGAAAAAGCCGGACAGCTCCGGAATATTCAGAAAAATAATGCATTGCTTCTGATACGGCTGTACGAAGTTTTTGATCTGCCTTATGAGTATTCTGAAGAACAGATCAGGAATGACTGCGCATCAAGGCAGTAATCTGCTCTACAATCTGGGCAATCCGGAGCATTTCTTCCGGACTTAATCCGTCAAGAGCTTCCTGAATACGGTGAAATGCATCTGTTTCTTCTGCATCTGTTCCGGAAGAAATATCCAGCAGTTTATGAAGCGGTATTTTTAAACCCTCTGCAATTTTATAAAGCGTTTCGATAGTAGGGCATTTTTCCCCGCGTTCTATTTTTCCGATATAAGCCGGATGAAGCTCTGATGCAAATGCAAGTTCTTCCTGACTGAGTTTCTGTTCTGTCCGGAAGATGCGTATCCGGTTTCCGATCATGCCGGAAATAGTTTTTCTGTTTTTTTTCATAATATCCGCCTTTCTGCTGTAAAGATTGTATTTATTTTATTTTAAAGCCTGTTTGCATGATATGCAAATATATTTAGAGCAGAAAAAATATTGCCTAAAATATTTTTTTTAGATTGACAATACAAGGGAATTGTGATATAATAATAAAGGCAAAATTATATTTCCGCTTGCTGAATAAAATTTAAAACAGAAATAAAGGAGTAATATAATGAAGTGTGCAAATTGTAAAAAAGAAATAATAAACGGCTTGTATCTGTGCCCGCACTGCGGTACAGCAAATCCGTCAGATACTGTTCAGAATGTCAGCCTTCTGAATGATTATGCATCTAAATTGCAGAAACTGATGAAAACTGTCGGTACTGCCCAGCATACAGAAGTTGCATGGGATCTGACTGTCAGTCAGTATGTACAGAAAATGGAAAAACTTAAAGTGATTCTTTCTCAGCCGGAATTCTCAAAATCCTCCGGTGAACGCCTGATCCGGCGTATCGGCGGATTTATTGAACGCTGTAAAGATCCTGTATTCCATATTGCTTTTGTAGGAACGATCAAAGCCGGAAAATCCACACTGATCAACGCTCTGCTGGGCCGTAACCTTGCTTCTACTTCTGTTACGCCTGAGACCGCTGTTCTGACAAAATTCAGAAGCTCCAAGAAAGATTATGTCAAGATTTCTTTTTATACTTCTGATGAATGGGCACAGCTCTGGAACAGTATCTCCAGCAATGCAGATGTATTCAAACAGGAATATGCTGCTCTGCACGGCGATGAAGCAAAAAGCCAATGGATTAATCATGAGGAAATGATACACAGCGTCAGCAATGAAGAACTCGAAACTGAAATCGAACGCTGGACTTCTTCCAAACATGTAGAGCATTATTTCGTTAAAGAAGTGGAAATCGGCCTTTCTAATTTCAATATGCCGGAACAGATTGTATTTGTAGATACTCCCGGTTTGGATGATGCTGTAAAATATCGTTCTGATGTAACAAGAGCTTATATCGACAGGGCAAATGCTGTATTTGCCTGTGTACGCTCTGATGCCCTGACAGGCGGAGAATTGAATACACTTTACAGAATCTTCTCAAACAGCAGCGATAATCCTGAAAAAATTTTTATTCTCGGCACACAGTGGGACAGCCTGAATGAGCCTGAAGACGACTGGAAACTTCAGAAAACTGAATGGGTGAAATATCTTGCAACTCCCAGCTGCTACGGCTCGACAGAAATTGCACAGAGAAATATTGTTCATGTTGCGGCCTATCTGATGAATCTTTGCAGAGATTATGCAAATCTTGATAAAAATAAGCTGAAAGCTTTGAAGATAATTGCCTTTAAATTTGATGTGGCACCTATGGAACTGGAAGAACATCTGGAAGAACTGATGGAAAAATCCAATGTTTCCGAAGTCAACAGACGCATTACACATAATATTGTTCCCAAATATAAAGAATTCCTGATGAATGATATTATTGCAAATTATCAGGCAATCAGTAAAGAAATCCGTCAGTTCTTTGAAGAAACCAGAGATTCTCAGAACGAAGTGCTGCAAACTTCTATGAAAAGTGCCGATGAAATCCGACAGAGCTATGAAAAATCCAAAAAAGAACTGGAAGATGTACAGGCTTATCGCAAACAGCTGGAACTCGCAATGGATCAGCTTGATAAAAATACTAAAGAACGCGTAAACGCACTTTGTCAGTCACTCGAAGAAATGACAAAAACTGCCTGATGGAAAAATATATTACAGTCGGTGAATTGTCAGAATATCTGCGCTGTCCGGTGCTGGGCGACAGCAAAAAGAAAATTTTTGGTATCTCTCTGCCCGAAGAAAGCTCAGAAGATACACTGACTTATATTCCCTATAATAAAATTGATAAAATTACAGAAATCAAGGCCGGCGCAATCCTGACAAAAATTTCTGTCGGTCTGCCTCTGCATAGAAATTATTTAATTACACAATATGACCCTTATGCAATGCTCGCACAGACAGTACAGTTTTTAATCTATCATGAACTGTACGGCGTTCCAAGTCAGGAAAAACCTCAGATTTCTGAAAATTGCAAAATCGGCAGATTCGTTTCTGTCGGAAACGGCTCTGTCATCGAAGACGATGCTGTCCTTTCTGATGGTGTCGTGATCGGCGAAAATGTAAAAATCGGAAGCGGCTGTTATCTCGGAGCAAATACAGTCATCGGCTCTGGTACTGTCATCGGGGATAATACCGATATTGGTGCATGTTGCAGTATCGGCACCGAAAATTTTGAATATTATCAGACTCCTGACAGGTGGATTAAAATACCGGCTGTCGGAAATGTCCGGATTGGTCAGTTTGTGAAGATCGGCGGAAATGTTGTGGTCGAAAAAGGAACAATCGGCACAACACAAATCGGCGATTGTACACAGATCGAAAATCTTGTTCAGATCGGACATGAAGTCAAGATCGGAAAAAACTGTCATATCGTTGCTTGTGCTGCACTGGCCGGATGGGCAGAGATCGGAGATCATGTGACCATCTACGGACAGGCAGCCGTCAGCAACAGAATCAAGGTCGGAAATCATACGATTCTGCTGGCACGTTCCGGCGTGGATAAAGATATTGCAGAAAATCAAATCATTTCAGGATTTCCGGCACAGAATCACCAGAAAGAAATGCGTTTTCAGGCTTTTCTGAGAAAACTTTTCCGGAATTCTACAAAAAGGAGTGAATAAAATGGGTATTGGTTCAACATTACTTAAAATTTTACCAAAAGTTCTGCCTGTTATCATCGGTGCGATCGGTGCGGCTTGGGGAAAAATCAAAGGCAAAGACAGAAAACAGGAGGAAATTGCAAATACCAAGGGGCTAAACCCTGAAAAAAGCTCTGCTGATGAAATTGCTGAATTAAATACTATTCTGATAGGATACAGACAGAATATCGCTGCTGCTGCTGCTGACATGGAACGTGAAATGATTGTGGAATGCTCTATGATGCTACAAGATATTATGGATACATTCAATGAATATAATCAGGATCTGAAAATTCTCCGTGCTGATTCTATCAAAAGAAAATTCAACCGTGTCAGCAAAGATCTGAAAGGCACATTTGCAGAATATGTGCACAGAAGAATCTCTCTGGACGATCCGGAATGCGTCAGAATTCTGAGACTCCCTGCCGGTGATCTGAAAAATCAGCGTTTGCAGGAACTGAAACAGCAGGTTTTTGTTGAAGCAGGCAATGAAATTATCAGACGGATTCAGGAAACTGTAGATGATTTTTCAGAAACTGTGGAAGATGCATTTACAGATCATCTGGAACGTGCTGAAGAAAAAGTACAGGAAAAAACAGAGGTTTTTGAAGAACTCAGCACAGTGGCAGACAGTGACAGAGAAACAGCAGAATCCATTCTGCTGAAAGCAGATTATCTGCTTGCGGTCTGCTCTTATGCAGAGGAAGAATTATTATAATTTATTTAAATTTAAGGAGGAATTATTATGGGTGGCGGAGGCGGCTGTTGTGTTACAAATTGTTGTGTTATGGCTTGCTGTGTCGGACAAGTTTTCGGATGCTGTATCGGAGATACTATTAAAACAATTGTAAATGATATTGCTGACATAGGTAAACGCGGAAGTTCTGAGGTTGCATCACATGAGCGATATACTCAAAGTACAGCTACTGTGGCATCAACTGTCAGCATTCAGGAGGCATTGACAAAGTTTCAGATTGATACAGAATCCAGAAGTACAAAATTAGAAACATCAATTATATCAGAATCACGTGAAAATTTAGATGCATTTATTAAAGAAATCCAGAAATATAACGACACGGTTCGTTATGGCAAAACAAAGCTGAATATCAATATCCGCTATATTGAGCGTGAAAATCGTAAAACAGAAGATATTATCCATGGTTTTATTGTCAAGCGTGTCAAAGAAAAAGTTTCTTTGGGTGATGAAGAATGCAAGGAAATTTTAGCTATGGATGCTGGTAACGCAAAAAAAGAAAGAATGGAAGAGTTTTACAAGAAAGTTCTCAAAACAGCTATCAAGGATTTATCCGAAGAACTCAAAAAAATCATGGAAGAACAAACAGAAAGAGTCTGCACTACAATTCAGCAAAGAATCGACAGCATTGTAGATGTCTGTGAATCCAAGACAGAGGAATTTGAAAAAATCCGTCAGGTCAAAGAATCCGATGAACAGGCTGTCGAACAGGAACAGCTCAGACTTTCTCATTTCGTTGCTATGTGCGAATATGGCCTTGAAACACTGGATATGTCAGATGCAAAAGATTCGGCAGAAACAATTTATGCTTGAAATAAGGGGAAATTATGATTACTAATAAAAAATTATATGAAATGATCGCTGAACAAATGAATGCCGGCAATGAAGATCTGAGAGAACAGCTGAAAGCTCAGATCGCTGATAAAACTGCTCAGTCCCATACAATGGCACAGGAACTCGCTGATAAACAATCTCAGGAAATCAGCCTGCTTTCAGCAGAAATCAGTCAGAAATTCAATGCCCTGCAAAGCGATCTGCATGCCGAAATGCATAATACTGCTGAAAATTATTCTGAAATCATGATTCAGAAACTCACACAGGAATATGATGCAAAACTGGAAAATGTCAAAACAGAATTGCTTGATAAGCTGGAAGAAAATTTCTCCCAGATGATGAATGCAAGCAAAAGCCTGTCCGATGGCATCGCCAATCTCCAGAAAGATACTGCTGTGATTATGGAAACATTACAGCTGATTCTCACAAATATGATGCTGGATAATGTGGAAGCAGTAAGGAATCAGAATCAATGATTGTTATTATGAAAGCTCAGAAAGCCGTTCTCTCCCTGTTCCAGAAAAAACAGATCATCCCTGAAGAACAAGTGTGGGACTATCTCCGGAATTTTTCAGAAACACAGTATCAGCCAATTACTGTCGATGTTGCTATGAAACATTCGATTTATAATATTTCCAGACATAAAGGCAGAACATATCTGCTGTATAATACACTTTTCAACAGCATGATCACAATGTCTGATACTGAATTTGAACAGTATGAAAAAATACAGTTTTCAGATCTGACACTGGTAGAGGCTCTGACAGATAACGGCTTTCTTCTTCCTGAATTTATAGAAGAATATCAGCGTTATGCTTATTATCAGCATCTCCTGAATGATCAGTTTCAGGACTACAGGCATTATACAGTTGCACTGACATCCAGATGCAATGCAAGATGTATTTATTGCTATGAAGAGGGTGTGCCTCAGTATGATATGTCGCTGGAAACGGCTGAAAAATTTACAGAACTGCTCTGCAAATCTGAAAAACAGATTGATCTTACATGGTTCGGCGGAGAACCGCTTCTGAAAACCGATCTGATACAGTATATCACTAAAACTCTGCATGAAAATAATAAGTCTTTTGATTCCGGAGTTATCACAAACGGCAGTCTGCTGACAGAAGATATGATCTGCCGGCAGTTTCCTGAATGGGGTATCAGCTGGGTGCAGATTTCCCTTGACGGCACAAAAGAAGAATATCTCCGCCGAAAATGCTATTACAGCAATAAGACAGATATATTTGAAAATTTAATCTCAAATATAGAACTTCTTGTAAAACAGAAAATTTCAGTTAATCTTCGCTTGAATATGGATGCCGCAAATTCAGAAGACTGTGTCAGAGCAGCGGAATATCTGAAGGAAAAATTTTCAGATTCGCACTGTCTGCTTGCTTATCCCGCTTTTTTGTCAGGAACAGCATATGCAATAGATAATGATCGTCAGAGAATCGAACATGTCAGTCCGATTTATCAGCTGTATCCGCCGGAAAGAAGCCTTTTGCTGAATATTCCTAAAATCAATAGCTGTTATTTTCAGCAGCAGGGTGCTTTTGTAATTGATACAGACGGGAGCATTCTGTGCTGTGAAAGAGATATTGGCAGGCAGAAAACAAAAATTTCCTCCGTACAGGAGATTTCTGTTTTAGATACGCTTTATAAGCCTGCTTCTGTTTTTCCTGAAACAAGAAAACAGTGTCAGACCTGTGCATATTATCCTAAGTGTCTGGGAGGCTGTATTGGTGCGTATGACAGTCCGTGTCAGTATGATGCCTGTTTTATGGAAAAATACAAAATACAATATCTGCTGAATAAAATGATTGATTTTTAAGGAGTGCGTAAAAATATGACTTTTGATGAACTGTACCTGTCTGTGAAGAAAAAATTCAGTTCACATCCGGAAATAATGCTGAAATGTGAAACACTGACAATCCAGATCATAGACAGAAACGACAGATTCAGTCATGCATTTTATATTCTGTGGAAAGATGGCAAATGTATATTGGATCAGTATCATTGTGATGATTATGATATTTGGATCAGCGGCACACAGGCTGAAATTGAACTGTTGTTTAAAGAAAAGCAGTATCTGCTTCAGGAAACGCATCAGCTTGAAATAGAGGGAAGTTTTCATGATGTGATGCTGTTCCAGAAATTACTTTCTTATATCACAAATGAAAATACTTATACAGTCCAGCAGGAGACGATTTCTGAACTTCTCTCAGAACAAGCCATGGTCAGGGAAGATCTGGGCATTGTTATGCAGACTTTACAGCTGTTGCTTGCGAATTCATTGATCTCTTTGCCCGAGACGGTTTCACGTTCAAATCATGGAGATGATCTGAAAAAAGCTAAAACGCCTGAAAAAGCTAAACCAGCAGTTAAAAAAAGCGATAAACATACAGAATCTAAATCTTCGGAATTAAAATGCGGACAGCTTGTGAAATTAAATCCCAAGTGTAAAATATATTATGATAATTACTATCAGGCAAAACGCAGTATCTATATCCTTGTTGATGCTCCGCACAGCAAAGTGTATTCTATACTAAGTTTTAAAGACTCCAAGTGTGAACTTTGCTTCAATTCGCCTCATGGAACACAGCTTCGTTTCTTGGTTGACAAAGATATGGTGATTCCTGTAGATTAAAATAATTTAAGAAAGAGTGGTTTTGCATGACTTTCAATGAACTGTATCAGGAAGTCAAAAAAAAATTTGTTCAGCATCCGGAAATTATGCTGGAACGACAGAAATTAGCCGTCCAGATTACAGATGTTTTTGATAATGCATTTTATATCCTGTGGGAAAATAATCAATGCTTAATAGAACCGTTTCATTATCATGACTATGATGTCTGTGTAGTTGCTTCACAGCATGATCTTGAACTTCTGTTCACGGAACGGCAGTATCTTTTTCTTGCAAGAAAAGCTATTAATATAAAAGGCAGTTTTACTGATGTTATGGATTTTCAGGAATTGCTTTCCTATGTCACCAGAGATAACAGCTATATCGTTCACGAAGAAATTATTTCTAAAATGCTGATAAAACAGGATGCTCTCAGCAAAGATTTAGGAATTATTATGCAGTCTTTACAGCTGCTGCTGACGAATTCACTGATCTCTCTGCCGGAAAAATATGAATCGGATATTAAAAAAACTGAACCGGAAAAACTTCCTCCGGTCGAACCAGCCGCTAAAAAAAGCAGCAGAAAACCAAGAGTATCGACTGCTGAAAAAAATGAACCGGAAAAACTTCCTCCGGCCGAACCAGCCGCTAAAAAAAGGGACAGAAACCCAAAAAAAGTATCGACTGCTGAAAAGTCAGTCACTAAAAAAACCAGAAAATCAAAATAACTAAATGCTGAAAGCCCTTCCGGAATGATTTCCTAAAAGGGTTTTCTTGTTTGAATAAGCCGGAATTGCTTGACATAAAGCGTTCTGAGTGGTATAATAAAACTTATACGACAGATTTTTTGAATTTTTATAAAATTCTGCTGAAAAGGAGGAAATCAAATGTTAGATCAATTTGTCGGTATGATTGTAGCCGGCGCAGCAGTCACAGCTGCTACTATTGCCGCTGCTGTTATTTCACATAAAAAAAAGAGAGACGAAACAGATAAAAATCCAGTATCAGAATCCAGATTCAATGAAAAGGGCTTTGACAGCAGCGGCAGAGATAAAGCACGGCGCACAGCAGACTATTATGTCCCAGAGTTCAATGCTCTTACAGCTATTCCATTTTAGAACAGCAGTATCCTGAAGCAGTAAACCAACCACGAATATCAGTTTTCAAAACAGCTTTGAA